>JFJP01018746.1_pt1 | contig 21025 bp, 16 predicted proteins | sample 431651 | NCBI WGS metagenome assembly JFJP01 (sample SAMN02602958, study PRJNA72255) | Microbial mat metagenome, whole genome shotgun sequencing project. | biome: fresh water; feature: sink hole; material: water; isolation source: purple microbial (photo- and chemosynthetic) mats found in...
AAATCACTTTCAACGCCGTACTGTCCCTTGTATGTGAGCAGCAGCCGGGAGGCATCCATGGCATCGTGTCCTTCGGCGGGCACGTTTGATAAGCGCCCCGCTACCCTGTCTGTGCCCCAGTGCCACATGAACTCAGCAGCAACTCAGCGCATACATCATTCGCGCACAGCAAACCTCGACAGAATCAGGATTCATAAAAGCTTGCCGTCCAATTAACACCGTCTAATCACAAAAACAGCCTCACTCTGTGACTGGTCGGCATATGTTCCAAAGCTTACCCGTATAAAAACGACATGGTCGGACATTCCGTCGCCAGCTTGAATCGAGATTTGGTTAGCGTTCTCGGGGGCATAAATATTTCGAAAAGGATTCTCATTGAGGGAATCTTTATCCCATTGCTTACCATAGAGTTTCTTTGCCAACTCTTCGGCATTTGTTACATCCCGACCGATATCAGTAAAATACTTCTTTGCTCCATACATTCCCCCGGGAGAGTCCTTCTAAATATAGTCTCGCAAGCATCACTGAGCACAATCCTGTCTGAATAGCTCGGAACCCAAGTCTTCGGTCTTCAGTCTTCCCCTCCCAGATCCCCCCCTTGGCCATTGGACATTCCCTGTTGGATATTGGACATTCTGCCCCCCATCTCCCCATTCGTTGCGTCCCTCATTCGTTGTGTACAAAACCAAGGACGCACCCGGAACGAGAAATAGACCGATTCCAGAATCGTCAGCCAACGACGGATCGTATCCACCGACATGGCGACATCCGCCGCCAGATTGCTGTAATTAGCCAATCCCCGGACTGGGCACGCTGCACATGCGACAGCGCCAGCAATTGATCAATCTCCTGCACTCGCGTAAGATCCCGCAAATCCTCGCGAAACATCTGCTCAGTCCGCAGGCTACTCCAGCGATTATAATAGCGGACATTCGTTCGAGTGAAGGGTTCCGGGAAACCGCCGAAACGATACAGACTATCAAAAGCCTCATCGGACACCTCTCCGGGATCGGAGATTATCCTCGGCTGATAGGCACGCTCAACGAGTTCGGCCACGGACAGCGAATGCATTGAAATAAATGCTCCCGCAACACATCCTCATAGTTTTTTTCATGCCAAAAGACTGATAAAAAGAAATAGAAAAGGCAAGATCATTTTACGATATTACAAAATATTTCGCGCCGGAAAGGCCGGATTACGCACTGGCCGCAGCGTTGTGAGCCAGAGGCAAAGGGGGGCTAGGGGGGGCAGACTGAAGACTACAGACTGAAGACTTTTCTATTGCTCTGGAACCCCATGGCCTACGCGGCCGAAGCTACCTCATGGGGCCGTTTGGAGTGCGGCGAGCTCGCGCCGCTTTGGGTTGCCGAGACCTGGCTCGGTGAGTGGAATAAGGAATTTTTCCGTTATGCCGTGCGACGGGTCGTACGGAACAAAGCGGCGCCGGGTCGCCGCACTCCATACCAATACTCATTCAAGTTAATGTTGACAGGATAACAGGTTTTTCAGGACGAAATGAATCGAACACTCAGCGTCCTTGATCCTGTCCATCCTGTTTATCCTGTCTGAATAGCTCGGAACCCAAGTCTTCGGTCTCTCCCTGCTCCCGTCCTCCGTTGGCTATTGGACATTCCTTGTTGAACATTGGATATTCATCATTCTACCATTCCCGTCCCCACGACCAAAGCGGCCGAGGCTACACCGATTCGCTCCCACTCCAACACTTCACCGTTGTACGTGGCCACGGTCTGCTGCACCGTAATCGCCTCGGCAGACATGCTCGTTCGGATCACATAGAAGCCGTCAAGCAGGGCCTCGTCCTTGATTTGCTGTTGCCTGCGCTGATAGGACAAGCCATCTTCGGTAATGGTCAGCGAGAAGTGCTTTCCCTCTTTGTGCTTGTTGATGATTTTACCCACACGGATACCTATCTCGTGGCTGCCCCGCAGCGGTTTGCTTTTCCTTTGCGTGGCCGCACGGATCGCTTCGAGCTTTTCCTCCGTTGCCTTGAGTAGCTCCTCGCGCAGCCCCCTGGCCGTGGCGAGCTTTGACTTTGGGTCAATGATGCGGGCGGCGATCATGGCCATGATCAAGTCCCGCAGACCCTCGACAACATGAGATGGCCATTTGCTCAGATTGGCGATCGTTTTCTTTATCACCCGCTTGCCTTCACGGTGATCCTCCCGCAAGACCTTTTCAATATACATGGGGACATATTTTCGGTCATTCTTTCCACTTAATTATCGTTTTTATAAAGGCTTTATGGCATTTATTAAGCCGATAAATCTCGGAACTTCAGCTTAATCGGCCTCCCGAATCCGCTGCCCCGATGTCGGTGACGTTGTCCTGCCCCTGTTGCCTTATCGTTTGCAATTCAACTGGACTTTCCCATCCGGAGCAGGGTGCTCCGGGTACGTTTCTGGCAATGGCAGGTAGGGCGAAGACCTCCGGGCAAGCCGTTCGAGGCAATGGCAGTGGCTTGCAGGGTTGCTTGCATGACGCAGACGGTGTGGAACCCGTCCCTCCCGCTGCGGGGCGGAAACCACTCTTGGCCTCCCACACTTACTCGCACACTTTATCCCCACCCTTAACCGGATACCCTCAATCAGCACCACTTAGTCGGTTTTCGTAATGTAAGCTTTATTTGTGACCGACTCCTGCACCGTACGGGTTGCCCGCACTGCGTGAAAAGCGGTTTGCCGATCGCTATTTGTCGGGTGCTCATTTCCCGAGCGGGATCATGCCATTACCGCCCCAGGCCTGTCGACGGAACTGACCACCGCTCTGCATGATGAACCAGGTTCCCGGCGTCACCTGGCCGGGTATCCCTTTGGCATCATAGCATCCGAAATCGGCCTTTTTGTCGCCATCATAATCCCCCACCACCGGCTCCGTGCCCGCATAGCCAAATGTTGCCGTACGGAACGGACGACTGCTTGGCATGATGTACCAAGACCCCGGCGGCACATTTAGGCCTGGTATTCCGGCGGCATCATAGCAACCGATATCCGCCTTGCGATCGCCATCGAAGTCGCCCACAACCGGTACCGTACCGACATATCCGAACGTTGCCGTACGGAATGGACGACTGCTTGGCATGATGTACCAGGAGCCGGGTGCGGCATGTCCTGGAATACCCTTCGCATCATAGCAACCGAAATCGGCAATCCCGTCGCCATCGAAATCGCCAACGATCGGCACGGTTCCGGGATAGCCGAAGCAGGAGCTGCATGTCCCGGAATTCCGCTCGGATCATAACACCCAAAATCTGCCTTTCCATCCCCGTCGAAATCGCCCACAATCGGTATAGTGCCCTGGTAGCCGAAGGACGCCTGGCGGAAAGGGCTCTTGCTGGGCATGATGTACCACTTTCCCGTAGCCGCATCATAACACCCGAAGTCCGTGATTTCATCCCCATCGAAATCGCCGGTGATCGGTATTGTGCCCACATAGCCGAACTCATTCGTACGCGTTCCCCCGCCGCTGAGGCGGAAGCTCCACAGCCCTCCCGTCGGACGGTAATAGCCAAGATCGCTCTTTCCATCGCCATCAAAATCGTTCGCGACAATGACCTTGGCCGTATTCTGGTTGATATGGAACCGGCGGGAGACACCACCGCCCGTGACCGTGATATAACCGTAGCGCACCAACCCACTGTTGGTGGAAATGTTGTAGGTTACCGTGCCATTTCCAGAGCCCGACGCCCCTCCCGTGATGGTGATCCAATTCGCGCTGCGCGTAGCGGTCCAGGGGACTGTGGATGTCACCGCGATCTTCTGGCCTGACGCGGCTGCCGAGGTGGTGTGGATCCGGCTTGCAGGCCAGATCGTGATCGACGAGGACGACGGATTCAGCCCATCCATCCCCGTGAGACCGGTATTATCAGGATCGAGCCAATCCCGAAGGCGCGTAGCTGCGGTCCCGCCGCCCGTCCAACTGGTATAAAGCTTCCCGTACCAGTCAGACTGAAAATTCGAATCGACGCCATTGCAGGCGGAATCGCCCCCCAGTAATTGCCCCACAACCCGCTTACCCGCCAGGCTCCACAGCCCGGAACCCGACGAGCCAGGTTCCGTCGTACCGAGTTCCCAGTGCAACACACGCCAATAGCCTGCGGACGCATTTACCGTTTCATAATAGGCATCTGTACTCGACAGCGTATGGGTTTCCTTGGACCAGGCCTTCTCTCTCCCATCCGGATGATGAATACCCACGGCACCCGCAGATGCCGTATTGGAACGATCCCAGCCGGCATAATGCACATTAAAGGAGGCACCGGGGTTGGTGCTAAGCTCCAGCAAGGTGAAATCGGTTGCCTCATGGGTGGCACGCAGCGAGGCACCACTCTGGTACTGGGCTAGGGATCCCCCGCTCAAATTACCGCAGGTTGGCGACTGGTAGTTCCAGTAGACCACAACCGAAGCGGCATCGCCGGAGGCACTGATGCAATGGTTGGCCGTCAGGAAGAAGGGCCGGAAATCGGCACGCTGATTCATCAGAAGGGTTCCCGTACACAACCCCGTCCCATTAATCGTATAGCGACCCACGCTACGGATGGGATTCGCCCATCCTGCGGTTTCCGGGCAGACCACATCAATATTGCATAGTCCCTGCGCCTTGCGCGCGCCCTTGGCGGCATTATCAAGCCAATTCATCAGATCCAGATAGCCGCTGTTCACCCGGCTGACCGTCAGCGCAAACCCGGACCGTGCCTGCGCTGGCATAGTCGCCTCAATCATGATGAAATCGCCAGGAAGGACCGGTGTCCAAAGCTGACGGTTTGCCGTCATGTCAGCCTGGCTGTATGGGCCGACAGAGAAACCTTCATCGGCGGTCATGATCCGTAGCGAGCAGCCCTCGGGCAGGACAACGTCCGTGAACCCGATATTGACATCCGTTGCCCCCGGCGCATGCACTAGCAGGGTCCAGCGCACAAGCCCATTCTCCAGCACATCCCATTGCCCACAGTCTACGTGACGGGCATTCGCCTCGAAGGGCTCGGCAAACTGCAGATCCTTCGACCGGCGCCCGGATTTTGCCCGCTTATCGCGGAGGCGCAACGCCTCGGCATTAATCGGCGGAACCTGAAGCAACGGCGTTGCCACCAGTGCTGTACCGGCGGGGGCGGACTCCTCGTTCCCCGAGACTGCTCCCTGCAAGGGGAACCAGAGAGACAAGACCAAGAGCGAAAGCATACCGAATCGAAGTGAACCGCGTTGTTCCATTTTCATCGAAAACTCCTTTTATAAAACATTCTGATCGGTTTCCATCCTACGCCCGCAACAGGCCCCTTGCAAGTACTAAACAGTACCAAACCGTGGTTCAAAAATGAAATCGTCGACATTACAGGTGGAAGGATCGGCTGGCACGGTGCATGTGATCTGCCCTGAGGTTCAAGAGAGTCTGGCTTGACATCTGCGCGATATGGCCTAATGTGACCTTGCGCGTGACAAACGGTGGTGTTCACATTTTCAGGAGATGTTTTATGTCCAGTTCATTTGGTCAACTTTTTCGTATCAGTACGTTTGGCGAATCGCATTGCAAGGGCGTCGGTGTAATCGTTGACGGGGTGCCCGCAGGGCTTGCCTTGACCGAGGCCGACATCCAGCCCCAACTCAGTCGGCGGCGCCCAGGCCAAAGCAGCCTGACGACCCCGCGCGATGAGGCGGACAAGGTCATTATACAATCCGGCACGGAATTCGGGCTAACCCTCGGTACCCCGATCTCGATGTTTGTCGCCAACCAGGATCAGCGTCCGGCCGACTACGGGGAGATGGCCCGCATCCCCCGTCCATCGCATGCAGATTATACCTACATGGCCAAGTACGGGATCAAGGCATCCAGCGGCGGAGGTCGTTCCAGTGCCCGAGAAACGATCGGACGAGTGGCCGGGGGTGCCGTTGCCGAGAAGATCCTGCGTCACAACTATGGCGTCGAAATTGTCGCCTGGGTCAGTGCGGTAGGCTCCATCGAGACAGACACGGTAGATATGGCCACGGTCACGCGCGAGCAGGTTGATCAATCGATTGTGCGCTGCCCGGACGAAGCGACGGCAGTCGCCATGACGGAGCGGATCGAACACGTGCGCGATGCCGCCGATTCGACCGGGGGCGTCGTGACCTGCGTGTGTCGGCATGTTCCCGCCGGCTGGGGCGAACCGGTCTTTGATAAACTAGAGGCTCTTCTGGCACATGCCATGCTCTCGATCCCGGCCACCAAGGGCATTGAAATCGGCTCCGGATTTGGCGGAACCCGTATGCTTGGATCGGCACATAACGATCCGTTTGTGATGAAAAACGGTAAGCTCGGTACTGTGACCAATTACAGCGGCGGAATCCAGGGCGGGATCAGCAACGGGGAGAATATTTATTTCCGGGTGGCCTTCAAGCCACCGGCCACGATCGGCAGCACACAAACCACAGCCACGTTCGACGGCGAATCCGCGAAGCTAAAAGCCAAGGGGCGTCACGATCCCTGCGTCGTGCCGCGGGCGGTCCCGATTGTCGAGGCGATGGCTGCCCTGGTGCTTGCCGATGTCGCCATGCGGCAGGAAGCTCGGGCTGCCTTCGTTCGCTAATCCATCCATTCGATTCACCTCACAACCAATAAGCATACCGCAACCACAGAAAGATCCCCATGTTGAAACTCAAGCTTGACCGTCCCCTCGCCTTCTTTGATATCGAAGCCACCGGCACCAGCCCGCGAGCCGACCGGATGGTCGAGCTGTGCATTTTGCGCATACGCCCAGATCATAGCCAGGCCACCCTGACGTATCGCCTCAATCCCGGCATGCCGATCCCTTCCGAGACGACGGCGATCCATGGCATTACCGATGAGGATGTAAAGGATTGCCCCCGATTTGAACAGATCGCCACAGAGGTGGCGGATTTCCTGGAAGGATGCGACCTGGGCGGGTTCAATATCCTGCGTTACGACATCCCGATGCTGGCCGAGGAGTTCACCCGAGCAGGGATTGTCTTCATCACCGAAACGCGCCGCGTCCTTGACGTCCAGCGCATCTATCACCGCAAGGAACCGCGCGACCTCAGCGCTGCCTTGAAATTCTACTGCGGTGATGAGCATCTCGATGCACACGGGGCAGAGGCCGACGTCCTGGCAACGATCCGAACCTTCGAGGGACAACTTGAACGCTATGCCGATCTGCCCCGTTCGATGGCCGAACTGGATAGCTATTGCAATCCCCAGAACCCCACCTGGGCCGATCAGACGGGCAAGTTGAAATGGAGCGGACGCGACATCCTCATCAACTTCGGCAAGAACAAGGGCAAATCGCTCAAGGCGCTGCTCAAGTCCGATTCCAGTTTTATCAACTGGATGCTGAAGAGTGACTTTCCTGCCGACACCCGCGAGCTCATAAGCAATGCCCAGAAAGGCATCTGGCCTACCCCTGTCGTCGCCACCGAAGAGGTCTGATCTCAGCGGCTGAAAAGATCAAGCTGCGCCGCCTCGGCCACGGGAATACGGTTGCTCCGACGGCGCTGCGCGATCTTGGGTTGTCCCGTCTCGCCTAACTCGCCATCCTCCAGGTTGGCGAGGATCTCCTTGGCTCGGGCCACCACGCCATGCGGCATCCCCGCCAGACGGGCGACCTGGATGCCGTAGCTCTTGTCCGCCCCGCCCGGCACGATCTTGCGCAGGAAGACGATCGTATCGTCTTTCTCACGCACCAGGATATTGTAGTTGCATACCCCCTTCATCGTCAGCGCCAGATCGGTCAGTTCGTGATAATGCGTGGCGAACAGGGTGCGGGCCTTGATCTCAACGGTATTGTGCAAGTGCTCGGCAACCGCCCAGGCAATACTGATCCCGTCAAACGTGCTGGTTCCTCGTCCGATTTCATCCAGCACAATCAAGCTGCGTGTCGTGGCATTGTTCAGGATGTTGGCTGTCTCCTGCATCTCCACCATGAAGGTACTGCGGCCGCGCGCCAGATCATCGCTGGCACCCACCCGCGTGAACACCCGATCCACAAGCCCCACCTCGGCAGCTCCCGCCGGTACGAAAGATCCCATCTGGGCCATGACCGCCAGCATCGCGACTTGCCGGATGTACGTTGATTTACCCGCCATGTTCGGGCCGGTGATGATCTGTAACTGATGCTGCTGGCAGTCCAGCAGGGTATCATTCGGCACGAACCGCTCGGCATCGGGCATCTGCTCGATCACCGGATGGCGTCCATCCTTGATGACCAGGCGGTCGCTGTCGTTGATCTCGGGACGCACATAATGCAAGGCCAGTGCCCGATCGGCCAGCGTCGAGAGGACATCGAGCGTGGCCAGGGCATCGGCGGTCTGCTGGATGACTGCGGTTTCGGCCACCACCGCATCACGCACCTCGCAAAATATCTCATACTCCAACGCCACCGCGCGGTCGTGCGCACCAACAATGCGGGTTTCGTACTCCTTAAGTTCGGGGGTGACGTAGCGTTCGCCGTTCACCAGGGTCTGCTTACGGATATAGTTGACCGGAACATTGGCCAGTTGCGATTTGGAGATTTCGATATAATAACCGAACACCTTGTTGTGACGAACCTTCAGCGTCTTTATGCCGGTCCGTTCAATCTCGCTGGCCTGGTATTCAGCCAGCCAGGTGCGACCGCGGGCGGCGGCATCGCGCAACCCGTCGCGGATGATGCCCCCCTCCTTGACCGTCATGGGCGGCTCATCATGGATCGACTCGCCGATCCGGCTAACCAGAGCGGGCTGCAGGACAATCGAGGCAGACACCCCGGCCAGCAATTCGCAACGATGTCCACGAACCAGGCGGGAGACGGTGGGCAGTGCACCCAGCGACTGGGCAATGGCCATCAGGTCGCGCGCATTGCCACTGCCGGTGCCGATCCGGGCAATCAAACGGGCCAGATCGCGCACCGACTCAAACGCACTACGCATTTCATGCAGCAACGCCCGATCCTGCACAAAGGCGTCCACCGCCTCATGGCGGGATCGGATCGACTCAAGCACGGCCAGTGGACGCAGCACCCAATCGCGCAAGGCACGAGCCCCCATCGGGGTGCGGGTCGTGTCCAGCACATCCAGCAGCGTTCGGCCACCGGTCCGTCCTTTCATCGGGATCAGATCCAGATTGGCGCAGGTAGACTCGTCCAGGATCATGAACTCGGCTGCTGTTCGAGTCTGGAACGAGCGGACATGCCCGACCTCGCGCCGCAGATCAACCCGCACATACTGCAGAATCGCGCCCGCGCTGCAAACCACCGGGCCGACATCCTCGCAACCAAACCCCAGCAGGGAATGGACGTTGAAATGCCGGGCCAGCAGATCGTGCGCGGCCTCGTAGCCAAACGTCCAGTCCTCGCCGCGGGTCACCGGCAATCCGGGCAAGGCGTGCAACACCGCCATCAGGTCGTCATCCGCCGGGATGGATTCGGGAATGATGCATTCCCCCGGCCCGTAGCGCCGCAATTCATCACTAACCGCCGACGCATCCGGCAGGGATTCCCCCCAGAACAGGCCGGTTGAAAGATCAACCATGGAAAGCCCGTACTCCTTACCAACCCGGCAAATACCCGCTAGGTAATTGAACTGCGTGGCATCTAGCAGATTGCCTTCGGTCACGGTGCCTGGCGTCACCACGCGCGTCACTTCCCGGCGCACCAGCCCCTTGGCCAGCGCCGGATCCTCCATCTGTTCGCAGATGGCCACCTTCAGCCCCGCCCGCATCATGCGTGACAGGTAGGCCTCAAGGGCATGATAAGGAACCCCGCACATCGGCACGTTACTGCGCCGGGTCAGTGAGATATCCAGCACCGGAGCAGCCCGCTTCGCATCCTCGAAGAACATCTCGTAGAAATCGCCCATCCGGAAAAAGAGGACGACGTCCTCCGCGATCTCGCTCTTGATCCGCCGATACTGACGCATCATCGGGGTTAGCGTATCGCCGCTCATGCCGGCACCTCCTGCAAATCATGCAACCGCTGTGCAAACATGCACCAGGCCTCCACCGTCAAATTCTCGGGACGCGCTTCGGCATCGATCCCCAGTCGCTGCAGCAATCCCATGCTATCGTCCGCCGGGATTCGCAAGGCTTCGGGTGCTTTCGCCAGCAGCGCCACAAGCTGCTTGCGGCGATGCTGGAAACAGTGCCGGGTAAGTCCATAGAAACCAGCAAACACCGGGGGTGCCAGCAAGGGTTCAGGGCGGCGATGCAGCGTTACAATCGCGGAACGGATTGTTGGACGGGGCCAGAAGCAGGACGGACTGATGACTTTAACCGTCTTCACCTCGTAATGTAGCTGGCTCCACACGCCCAGCAACCCATAGGCTTTGCATCCGGGACGTGCCGTCAACCGCTCCGCCACCTCGAGCTGTACCGTCACGGTAATCGATAGCGGTGCGCAGTCGGCACAGATCACATCCAGCAAAATCCGACTGCCGGGGTTATAGGGCAGGTTGGACACCAATTTGGTCAACCCATGCTCGCGCAACAGCGCAACGCTCTGATCCAGGGCATCCCCCTCGATCAACCGCAGCCGGGGTTCGGTGGCGAAGGTTTCCCTCAACAGTGCCGCCAGCCGGTGATCCTTCTCGATCGCCGTCACCAATGCCCCGCAGCCGAGCAGATCCTCGGTCACCACCCCCATGCCGGGACCAACCTCCAGGACACGGTCACCCGGATGGATATCGGCAGCAGTGATCAGGATGTCCAGGACATTCCCGTCAATCAGGAAATTCTGCCCCAGGGCACGACTGGGGTGGATGCCATGCGCATCGGCCAAAGACCGAACTTCAGAAAGCCGTGTAAGCCGCCGCCCCTTGCCGTCACCCTCCATACGTACACTCCCTCAGCGCCTAGAGCGTTTCCCTCAAGATGCGGACAAACGAATCCTTACGCAAACGGGCAATCCATTGCTCGTAAATCCGCTGTCCCTCTTCCTGCCGCAATTCACGTTCAATCCCCGTATAGGCTTCATCAAAGCTGGACGGAGCCGCGTCCCTGCGCCCTTCGACCTTCAGCAGTATGCAGTTCGACCCCATCTCGATCACGTCACTCACCGCTCCCAGATCGGCCTTCATGACTAGCTCGGCCAATTCGCTGCGCATCATATCGGGCGGCATCCAGTCACGCACGCCGCCTTCGGACGCCAGGGATTCCTCGGAGAACTGACGCGCCACCTCCTCAAATACCGTGCCCGATGCCAGTGCCGCCTGCGCCTTTTCCAGCTTCTGCCGCTGCGTCGCCTGCGATGCCTCGTCCTCACCCTTGGCGATCACGATCATGCTGAACTTCACAGCCGCCGGCTTGGCGTAGCGTTCGGGGGCCTGCATATAACGCTCCCGCACCGTCAGCGGCGACACGCGCACCTGGCTATCGACCCGCAGATTGCGCATCGCGCCGACCACCATCTGCTCCCGGATCTGGGTCCGCCATTCGGCTTCGCTCTGGCCATCCTGCGACAGGGCGCGCAAAAACGCGATCCGGTCATCCTTGAACATTTCACGGACCACGGTTTCAACACGCTCGGTGACCATCTCATCGGGAATCTTGATTTCCTTCTGGTCTTCATACGCATCAACGATCAGCTTGCGGTTGATCAGATCATCCAGCGTCTTGAGATACAGCGAATTGACGTCCTCACCGTCCTGTCTTTCCCTGACCTTCTGCAATAATTCACGGGATGCCCCGATCACATCGCTGAAGGTGATCGTGTGCCCGTTGGCATAAGCAGCCACGCCATCGATCTGGATGGACGTTGTCTCACCCGCCATGGCCGTGCAGCACGATATCAGCAGCAAACTAAAACCTACCCTTGCGCTCATTCCTGGACTCCCCGGTTAGCGTGACAAATTACGCGTTTCCAACTGTTTGCGGATGGCGATGGGATCGGTTCCCGGCGCGGCCACCCCGGTCGCGACGGCCGCCTCGACGACCGCCGACGAGATCGCCACGAACAAACGACGATCAAACGGCTTGGGGATGATGTACTCCCTGCCAAACGCAAGCGTTTCGTCCGGATAAACCGCCGCCACATCTGGGGGCACCGGCAGACGGGCCACGGCGGCCAACGCTTCGGAGGCCGCCATCTTCATGGCCATGTTGATCGTCCGTGCACCGCAATCCAGGGCACCGCGGAAGAGGAACGGGAATCCCAGCACGTTATTGATCTGGTTCGGGAAGTCCGAGCGCCCGGTCGCCATCACATACGGGGCCTTGCCCATGACCTCCGCCACGACACTTGGCTGGATCTCGGGGACGGGATTCGACATGGCGAACACGGCCGGGAACGAGGCCATGCCCTTGACATCCTCCGCCTTGATACAGTCCGCCGCAGATACCCCCACGAACACATGCGCATCACGCATCGCCTCGCCAACCGTCTTCGCGGAGGTCTCGGCGGCATGTTCCAGCTTCTTGCCGGTAAGGCCGGCACGAGACCGGCTGATGACGCCGCGCGAGTCACAGAGAACGATATGCCGGGCACCGGCCGCCTTGAGCATTTCGGTGATCCGGATACCGGCGGCACCGGCACCATTGACCACGATACGCAACTCGCCGAGATCGCGCTCGCAAAGCTGGCAGTAGTTCTTCACGCCAGCGAGCGTGATCACCGCCGTACCCCACTGGTCGTCATGGAACACCGGGATATCCAACATCGCATCCAGTGTATCCTCAATCTCGAAACAAGCGGGGGCGGCAATATCCTCCAGATTGATTCCGCCATACATCGGGGCGATCGCCAACACGGCATCAATCACCCGTTGCGGATCAGTCGGCCCGGTATCCGCGCCGCCCTGCCGGCAATGGTTCAGCGGCACCGGCCACCCGTCAACATCGCCAAACGCCTTGAAAAGCACCGCCTTTCCTTCCATCACAGGGATGCTGGCCGCCGCGCCCAGATCACCAAGACCCAGGATGGCCGTGCCATCGCTGACCACAGCGACAAGACGGGACTTTGCCGTCAGGCGATACACCTCGGCAGGGTTCGCGGCAATCGCCTTAACGGCCTCCGCGACACCTGGCGTATAGGCCAGGCACAACTCCCGGACAGACGTCAACGGCTTCGTGCAGGCCATTCCGACCTTGCCGCCCTGATGATACGCAAAAATTTCTTCCGTGGTCACTTTATTCATCCCGCCCCATCCTCTCTCGCGTTCATGATTGAGCTTATCTCAAAAGTTTTGAGACTAACAGATTACAGGGAAGATGCAATATCCGAGTAAAGACCAAATTGCGGAAGGTGCCTCATGACTGATTCCTTAAAACAGGCGGGGCCTGGACCGGAATCTCGAGCCGAGCACCCGTGCTGGACTGCACACGAAGCACCTGGCCTTCGCGGACGGCCTGCATATCCGATAATTCTAGAGCCACGCGGTAGACGTGCGGCGCGAGACGCTGGGGGGTGGCGGTCACGCCAGGCGGAGCGTCCACCCGCACGATGTCAAACGGGATTGCCGCTGGCGAAAAGATTGTCAGTTGCGCCTTGCCTGACTTGCTGATCGACAGATCAATCGAGGCGGGCCTGCTGACAATCTCCGATACGTTCTTAATTACAAAGGGGATATGAAGCAGCGGTCGCCACGGGTGATCCGTCTGAAGCGTCAGTTTCCCGTCCTGCTCCGTGGCCATCTCGGCATCGCACGAAAGCGTTACGCGATAAGCACCGTCGTTGGTTTCCACGCCCACGGTGATCCCCTCGGGAACGCCCCGTATGCTGCTTATCGTAAAGGCCACGCCATCCATTGCCGCGACCGTGAACGACGCTTCAAGCCGCCCCTCCGTGCCCACCTGCATCAGCGCTAGGCGTGACGGCGTTAAACGGAGATCCTCCTGTACCGTACCGGTAATGACCAGGGATAAAAACGCAGCCCCATCGGCTTGCACATGGATCGCCATGCGTTGAGCACCGGTCCGCCCTTCAAGAACAACCTTGAACCCGAGCGTGACCGCCTCCCCCGGGGCCAGCGTGTCCGCCGTCAAGGCGGCCGTCGCGCAGCCACAGGTCCTGGAAACATCCGTGATTCGAACGGGTTTGTCGCTGACATTCCGCAGGGAGACCGATTGGCTTATTGTCTCCGAGGCATAGCGCACACCGAAGTCCACGCTGGCAGGGTCAAAGGCAATCGGGCACCCCGCGCTTGCCAACGGATTCAGCACCGGGGGCAAAGGTTCTGAGGCGGGCTGATCGTGAACAACCATCCGAGTAAGGAAAAAAAGGCACAAACCAACCAGTCCACCCAAGGCTCCCGCCACGAGGGTCTTCCTGCCTGCAAGCATACTCAAGATCCTATACACTTCCCCCTCCCACACACAATCCCCCACACAACCAGCACCGAATGTATCAGAGCAGGCCGCTATCTAGCAAGAGTTGAACAGATAAATAACTGGATGAAACCGCCTCATGATGGTACATACATGGACTGCGGGAACGGGGGCATTTAGAATGAAAAAAAACGCGGTGCTGAAATACGAGTTACTGATTCTGCTGATTTCGGCCATCTGGGGAACGGCCTTCGTGGCCCAGCAGATCGGCATGCAGAAGGGGCTCGGCCCGTTGACCTTTAACACCCTGCGCTTCGCACTGGGTGCCGTATCCCTGATCCCCGTCATGGCTTTTCGATCGAGGTTCCTGCCCGGCACGGGCCTGGCACTGGGCGGGGTGCCTCTTAAATGGAGTCTCGCGGCCGGTTTTTTCCTGTTCGCCGCCGCCGGTATGCAGCAGATCGGTCTACAATATACCTCTGCCGCGAACTCGGGATTCATCACCTCCCTGTACGTGCTTTTCGTCCCGCTGCTGGGACTCGCGCTACGCCTGCGGCACGAGGCACCGAGAAGCTTGTGGTTCGGCATTAGCATCTGCCTTGCGGGCTTCTACCTGCTGAGTATCACGGAGGGACTGCAGGTGTCCAAGGGGGATGGTCTGACGCTGGTCTGCGCCTTACTCTGGGCCTTTCAAATCCTCGTGATTGACCATATCGCCGGCAAAGGGGATCCGATCTGGATCGCGTGCCTTGAGTTTTCCGTATGCACCCTGCTGAGCGGATGTGCTGCGATCGCCTTCGAGACTTGCGATCTCTCACAGGTCAGGGCAGGTGCTGGAGCGATCGCCTATGCTGGCATAGGATCAGCCGGCATTGCCTTTACACTGCAGGTCATCTGCCAGAAACGTTGTCCGCCCGCCCCGGCGGCGGTGATCATGAGCCTTGAGGCGGTATTTGCGGCCATCACAGGCTACGTGATCCTTGACCAGCGACTCTCCATGCGGGGCATCACCGGCTGCGGCCTGATCCTGCTCGGGGTACTGGTTGTCCAGTGCGTCCCGATGCTGGTCAGGCGCCCTCGCCGCGTGCCGTAATGTTGTGATATTTGTGAAATTTGTGAAATTTACGCATTCTTCCTTGAATTAGTGAGCGAAAACATCTAATTCATAAATGTTGTTTGGTGCAAACGTAAATCGATTCAGTTGAACGCAGAAAGGAACGTATCGTGAAAAAGAGTATATGCGCTGGCATGGGGTTGATTCTGACAATGGCCGTGACGACATTCGGAGACGAAGAGGCCACCGCCCGTGTGGGCCAGTCGCTTGAAAAACTGGCGGAAAATGCAAAATCCGTACTTGTCGAGGACCGGATTCATGACGTATTCGACTGGTATCGCAAGCTGACGGATTTCGGATTGACCTATCAGCCCTCCTTGATGGCACCCAACGATCTGGTCGGAAAATTAAACAAGGAACAGTTGCGACTCTATGCTGGCATCAAGTTGTTTGACGCACTTTACGCCGCGACCTTTATGAAGCGTCAGGATGTCGCCGATTGCGTTCGCGTGATCGAAGAGATCCAGGATACGCTAGACGTTCGCTCGCACGCCGACATCAACAACTACTTCCTTCATACCCTCAAGAAAGCGGCGAGTCGCCCCGATGAAGTGGATATTGCCACGTTGATCGATCAATTGGCGTCTGATTATGTGCGCGAACTGCCAGCACTGCTTTCCAGCGTCGAGAGCGCGGACTACCTGATTGACAGCCTGTACGGGTTATTCATCCAAAAGTCCTATATTTTCGGGGCAATGACAAGTAACAACGCCAGTTGGGAACGTCTCAGAGAAGGATGCATCGAATATCCCCGCGCCGAACAAACCAAGCTTCTTCTGGATTTGTTTGAAGCCTTCAACCGACTGGATGAAGACATTCGCATCAGCGGCGAAACCCATAAGAAATTGGATGTCGTGCGCGAGGATCACCGATTGAGCAAAGCGGCGGCGACCCGCACCATGACCCGCGAAGAAGCGCGGCCGCACTGGAGAGCCATGAGACAAACGGTCATCGCTACCCGCAATGCCATCCTGACGCCTGATGCCAAAGAATAATGATCGCTGAACCCATTCTGAACGCGCTGCTGCATTTGTTTGCCATGACGGCGGCGCGATTGGATGGCGACAAACGCCAATCTGTACGCAAGAAGGTGCTAGCCTATCTGAACAATCATGTGGGCCTCTCCGATGCAGACGTTTACATTGGTTTGTACGAGGGACTGACAGAGGTTCAGGCAGAGGTTCAGGAAAATGCGCCAGAGGCAACCCTGCTGCAACGCGCAACGGAGATTGCTCAACGGTTGAAGCCCCTACTGCACGGGTTCGAGAAATATGCAGCGCTCATCAGGTTTTTGGAAATCGGTGCGCTTGTCCCTGATGATGCGCTTCCCCGTAAGATAGCTAGCCTTTTGAGCGATACACTCGGTCTGGATCCATCCCTCGCCAACGCGATCCGTGCATTCATTGCCGATCCTGAAAAGGCATCCGTTGCATGTGAGAACGTGAAGGTCTTCGGAGGGGATAAGGAGGGTTGCTTCCAAGGCCGTTTCGCTGCGTTCTTCTTGCCGGGAACGGATATATTCCTGATCTCCCCGCTTGGCGATGCTCCGATCCGGCTTGAAGGACGCCCACTGGAGCGAGGACACTGCCAGCCACTGCGGCGGGGCCATGTCTTGCGCGATCACCGTGGACATGAAATCTATTTCGCGCATCTGGCCACGGCATTTGAGCAGAACGCCGATAGGCATTCGCTGATCACCTTTCAAGGCAGGCACCTGGATTACCGCTTTCCCCACAGCGACAACGGGCTGCACAATTTTTCCTTTACGGAAAGGGGCGGGAGAATGGTCGCCGTCATGGGGGCCAGCGGCTCAGGAAAATCCACCTTGCTGGGTATCCTGAACGGCACGATCCGGCCCGATTCCGGAGCACTGCTGCTGAACAGCCATAATGTTTATACGCAGCCCAAGGCCGTCGAAGGAGTAATCGGCTTTGTCCCTCAGGACGATCTGCTTTTCGAGGATTTAACCGTCTTCGAAAACCTGTATTATGCAGCGCGCCTCTGCATGGCGCATCTACCGGAAGACGAATTGGTTCAGCGAGTCCGCTCCCTCCTAGAAGATCTCGGGCAAGCCGGGGCGGCTGATTTGAAAGTGGGATCGCCCCTCCAGAAAACCATTAGCGGCGGCCAACGCAAGCGCCTGAACATCGCGCTGGAGCTGATCCGTGAACCCACCGTGCTCTTTGTGGATGAACCGACATCAGGCTTGTCCTCAACCGATTCCGAAACCGTAATGAGCCTGCTTCGGGAACTTGCCGTGCGGGGGAAGCTCGTCTTTGTGGTCATCCACCAGCCGTCCTCAATAATCTTTCGGATGTTCGATGCGCTGTGGGTGCTTGATCAGGGCGGGTGGCCTATTTTCAAGGGAACGCCCCTGGAGGCGGTTACTTATTTTCGGTCACAGGCGGCATTGCCGGGGGCGGGAGAATCCATCTGCCCCGATTGCGGAGGCGTGAACCCCGAGCAAATCTTCGATATCATTGAAGCTAGGACCATGGACAAAAGCGGACAGTACACGCGGGAGCGACGGATTTCGCCCGAGCGGTGGCACGCCCTTTATCAAAACTATGCGGAGGGAAAGGAACACCCAGAACATGATGATGTTGAGATTGCGCCCTCGCCGGTTGAGAAATGCCTGGCTCGCCCGAGTCATTGGGGCCAGTTAAAGATATTCTTCATGCGCGATGTGAGATCCCGTCTGGCGAACCGCCAATATGTATTGATCAATCTTCTGGAGCCACTGATCCTAGGACTGCTGATCGGGTTTGTATCCCGTGGGGCGCATGGCAGCAATTATTCCTTTCACAACAATAACAATGTTCATGTGTTCTTCTTCATGAGCGTCATGGTCTCGCTGTTTCTCGGATTGAGCGTCAGCGCCGAGGAAATCTGTCGCGACGGCAAAATACTTCGACGCGAGCGCTTCCTGCATCTGAGCTGGTGGAGTTACATCAACGCGAAAACGCTCTATGTGGCGATGGTCGCTGCCATTCAGATGCTGCTTTATGTGTCCATCGCCAATTGGATAGTCGCCGTGCCGGAATACCATTGCAAAACCTGGCTTACCTTGTTTTTGTGCGCATTCTGCTCCAGCCTGCTCGGATTGAATATCTCGGCTGCACTACGCTCTGCCGTCACGATTTATATATTGATTCCCCTGCTACTTATTCCGCAGATGCTGCTCTGCGGGGTGGTGATTAAATACGATGATCTAATTGCCCCCCACTCACGCCGACGCGAAGTGCCACGCTATGCAAACCTGCTTCCGCCTCGCTGGGGATATGAAGCGCTGATCGTTGAGCAGTATGCAAAAAACGCTTACATGCAGCATTTTTTCGATGCAGATGCCGCGCTCCGCCTTGCAGAGTACGATCTCGACTATTATCTGCCGGAAATCCAGAACCGCATTCAATCCATCGCCCTGTTGCGCGGAAGCGGAAAATCGGACCCAATGATGGAAAACCTGAGCATCATACAAAATGAACTGGACAGTCTGTCGAGGAAAACCGGGACATTGCACGGCTTGCGGAAAGAGGATTTTACGCCCGAGCGATTTAATGACGACCTCGCCCAGCAGGCGACCGCCTTTATTGCGGAAAGCCGCCGCCATATTTTTGAAGACAGGCGAAAAGCCGCCGGGGACAAGCGTAGCATAGAAGCCCGGTTGGAACAAACACTCACGCGGGAGGGTCTTGCGGAACTGAAAAAGACACACACCAATCGCTCTATTCAAGAACAGGTTCTGAATCTGCGCGACATGGAGCCTATCGGATCGGCACGGGACGGTCTCACCCATAAAACGCTTCCCATTTATCGGACGCCCGAGTCACCATGGGGAGAAGCGCACTTCCTTGCGGGCGATAAACGATTTTTAGGACATGTCGTCCGGACCTTCCATTTCAATCACTTGGCGACGATCCTGCTATCGGCTTTTCTTTATTTGGCACTGAAAACCAAAGCTATTTCCCGTGTTTTCAAGATCTAAAGTAGACAGGGGAGGAATCGGTGAGTGGAAATTGCCTCGCTATGCAGTGATCCACAATTCGGGATTGTGCGGTGGGGTTTGGGGCTGCACTTCAAGCTCCTGCTGGACCTCGCCGCCGTACAGCGCCTTGAGGACGTCGATTTCCAGCAGGATGCAAGCGATGACAGGGAACCGCCACCGTTTTTGCTGCCGCACGGGGTTCGGCGGGCGCGGCTCGCCCGGAGGTCTTCGCCCTACCTATCTTTGAATCGCCAAACCTATTTCCTGAAACGAACCAAACCAAGGTTTGGTCAACGCTACAGCGTGATCCCGACCTGGTTCCACATGCCGCCCAGATCAACGACGGTACCCCTGTCGAGCGCCGCGTCGACACCGAAGCAGGCCACTGCGGAGCGAATTCCGTCGTCCAGACCGACCAGTGGCGCCGCGCCGGTAACCATCGAGTTGCGCAGGGCTGTCGACATGGTTCCATCCGCACCGCCGTGCCCCCCGCCGACCGTGGTTTCCCTCATCACGGGTTTTTCGTGACTGATGCGCCGATATTCGATTTCGCCGGTTAGCACGTCGCCGCGGAGCGTTCCCTCCGTCCCACACAAGTACATCCGCCGCTCGTTGATGGCCGTATTGAGGTTCGTGTGGAACGTGGCACGAACCCCGTTGGCGTATTCCAGGATGACCACCTGATTGTCGATGATGTCCTTGTCCGCCAGGAACGGATTCAGCTTGTGCGCACGTGTGTAAATCCCCATTTTCTGCCATCCGTGATAGGCTGGCAGACCGTTAGCGTGAGGTCCGATCCGGTCCACCTGGTGCGCATTCTCGGGCTTGAAGAAATCCAGGCCTCCGAAACTGGCGACACGCATGGGGGCACTGCCCGTGATCCAGTTGGCCAGATCAAAATCATGACAGCATTTCTCGAGCAGATGCGTGCCAGCCCATTCGCGTTTGCGCCGCCAGTCGCTCATGATGTAGCCGCCATGGTCCGGGCCGATCGTTTCGTTGAACTCAAACGAGATCAACTTACCCAGCACGCCCTCGGCAATCAGTTCCTTGATGCGCCGATAGAAAGGGGCATAGCGCAGGACGAACCCCATGGAAAAAAGGCGCGAATGCTTCTCGATGGCCTTTTTCAGGGTCACACAGTCATCGATATTGGTGGTCAACGGCTTTTCGCTGAAAACATGTTTGTTGGCCTCAAGCGCACCGAGGATGTGCTCCTTGTGGAATACGTTCCAGGACCCAACGCAGACCCAGTCAACGGAAGGATCGCGCGACAGATCAAGATGATTCTCGAAGACCTTGGCCTTAGGGCAGTGCAACCGTTCCTTGGCCTGCTTAATCGCCGCTTCGCTTACATCCGCCAGCGCCACAACCTCGACCTGATCGCCGTTCTCCAAGGTTCTTTCAATCACCCCCGTCAGCCGGGCACCGCACCCGATCAAGCCGACACGCACTTTCTTTGCCTCTCCCATAATCAACGCTCCTTGTAGTCAGTTCACCATCGTATTCAACACTATCTGAATCGCGTGCGGTAAGCAATACCGGATTTCCACGACACTGCGCCTTGGGCGCAATACGCTCGTAATCACGTTCTGTAACTTCGATTCCGAATTACATATTTTTCGGGCAGGGATTTTGCAATCGGCTCCTTTATTCATTGGGTCGATGAGGTGGTGGTGACGTTTCCT
>JFJP01037934.1_pt1 | contig 21023 bp, 21 predicted proteins | sample 431651 | NCBI WGS metagenome assembly JFJP01 (sample SAMN02602958, study PRJNA72255) | Microbial mat metagenome, whole genome shotgun sequencing project. | biome: fresh water; feature: sink hole; material: water; isolation source: purple microbial (photo- and chemosynthetic) mats found in...
GCCGAAGGTCATCCAGAAGCGCGCCCTTTTCAAGCCCTTGAGGTGCAGGACCAGCGATTCCAGTTCCTCGTGATACATGAGAAAGCATTTCTTCGCGCCGATGCCCTCGGGGAAGTCATACATCATTGACCAGGACAGGGGATCGGTCTCCACCCACTCGCCGTGCTCCCAGTAGCGGCCGCGCTGGGTGATCTCGCGGATATTGATCTCCGGATTGAAATTGGTGGCAAAGTGCTGGCCATGGTCGCCGGCGTTGCAGTCGATGATATCCAGTTCGTGGATCTCGTCGAAATGGTGCTTCTGCGCCCAGGCGCAGAAGACATTGGTGACGCCCGGATCAAAGCCCGAACCGAGCAGGGCCATGAGCCCGGCCTGTTCAAAGCGCTGGCGGTAGGCCCACTGCCACTTGTACTCGAACTTGGCCTCGTCGAGGGGCTCGTAGTTGGCGGTATCGAGGTAGTCGACGCCGGTGGCCAGACAGGCCTCCATCAGCGCCAGATCCTGGTACGGCAGGGCGAGATTGACGAGGAGATCGGGCCGCACCTCCTGCATCAGGGCAATGGTCTGGGCGACATTATCGGCATCGATCTGTCGTGTTTCTATGTCCCTGCCGGTCCGTTCCTTGATCCCGGCGGCAATAGCCTGACATTTGGCCAGCGTCCGGCTGGCAAGAACGATTTCAGTGAAAACCTCCGCCAGAAAACCGCATTTATGGGCGGTCACCCCGGCCACCCCGCCGGCCCCGATAATCAATACCTTTGCCATATTCACCTCCCAGTGTTGTAAAACAGCGTTTATCGTTCGAAATAGGTATAGCCGCGTAACCCGGCCTCATAGACCTGCATGACCGTCTTGCGCTCAAGCGGCGAAATGAGCCCTTCTTTCACCGCCAGTTCCGCCGTTTTACGAAACTTCATCAGCAGCCGTTTCGGATCGTATTCGACATAGGAAAGAATGTCGGCCACCGTGTCGCCCTCCAGTTCACCGGAGAAGTCGTATTTGCCGTTTTCATGCAGACTGACCGTTACCACGTTGGTGTCGCCCAGCAGGTTGTGCAGGTCGCCAAGGGTTTCCTGATAGGCGCCGACAAGAAAAACGCCGAGATAATATTCCTCCGACTCCTTCAGTTCATGCAGCGGCAGAAAGCGTTTGGCGCCAAAGCGGTCGACGAAGCTGTCGATCTTGCCGTCGCAGTCGCAGGTGATGTCGGCGATAATGGCGTTCCTGGTCGGCTTTTCATTGAGCCGGTGGATGGGCATGACCGGAAACAGCTGGTCGATCGCCCAACTATCCGGCAGCGACTGAAACAGGCTGAAATTGCAGTAATAAATATCGGACAACAGCCGTTCGATCTCGGAGATCTCCGCCGGTCCGTTCTTCATCTGTTTGGTGGTATGGAGAATGCGGTTCAAGGTTGTCCAGAAGATATTTTCGGCCAACGACCGTTCCCTCAGAGTGATCTTGCCGTGATTGAACAGCTGCCGCACCTCGTCGCGGTAATAGATGGTGTCGTTGAGGGTTTCCTGGATGTTGCGGATCGACAGGCCGTTGAGCGATTCCATCATGTTGGTGAGCTGCGGATGACAATCCGCTGGCAGCTCGCTCGGCAGCGGGTCGGGCTCAAACACCGTGCGGTCAAGGACATTGAAGAGCAGCACCGAATAATAGGCGACGAGCGCCCGGCCGGTCTCGGTGATGATGATCGGATGATCAATGCCCTGTTCGTCAAGAGTCGTCATGACCGCTTCGCAGATATCGGTGCAGTATTCGTTGAGTGAATAGTTGCGGCTGGAGAGAAAGTTCGACTGCGAACCGTCGTAGTCGACCGCCAGGCCGCCGCCGAGGTCGAGATACTTCATCGCCGCCCCTTCTTTGACCAGGCCGGCATATACCCGGCAGGCCTCGTTGACGGCGGTACGAATGGAGCGGATATTGGAGATCTGTGAACCGAGGTGGTAATGGACCATCTGCAGACACTGGAGCATGCCCTCGGCCACCAGCAGGTCGACGGCGTCGATCAGCTGGGTGGTATTGAGGCCGAAGATGGAGCGCTCGCCACCCGACTCGGCCCAGTGGCCGCCGGCCTGGCTCGACAGCTTGATGCGCACGCCGAGCACCGGTGTGGCTCCGAGAATCCGCGACCGCTCGATGATCAGCGGCAGCTCGCTCGGCATTTCCACCACGAGGATGCAGCGGAACCCGAGCTTCACCGCGGTCAGCGCCAGATCGACAAACTCCTCGTCTTTGTAGCCGTTGCAGACGAGGGGTGCTTCCTTATCGACCATCATCCCCATGGCGGCGATGAGCTCGGCCTTGCTGCCGGCCTCAAGACCGTGGTGATAGGGACCGCCGTAGTGGACCATGGCGTCGATAACCTGCTTCTGCTGGTTGACCTTGATCGGATAGGCCCCGAGGAAACTGCCGCGGTAGCCGAGGTTTTTCATGGCGGCGATAAAGGTCTCGTTCAGCTGGGAGATCTGGGCGTCGAGGATGTTCTCGATACGCAGCAGCACCGGCATGTCCAGGCCGCGTTCCTTCAGCCCCTCGACAATCGCCGGAATGGATACCGCCCGTTCCGGGGCATTGGGCGAGGGCTGAACCAGCATCTCGCCCTTGTCCGACACGCGGAAATAGCCGCCGCTCCACTCCGCCACCCGATACAGTTCGGAGGATTTTTCAACACTCCAGCTTTCTAATAAATCTGACAATGGATGCACCACCTTGTAATGAGTATCTGAGAAATACATTTCTTGTAAAAAACAAGAAACCAGTCTGTGAGGTATGAGTGTTTCTTTGTAAATGGGTTCCTGCTTGCAGAAAAACCGTTTTTATCAAAACATTTTTTAAACTACCGTAATAAAGAGATCACCGTCAATAAAATCTAAAAGGCTAATCAATTCATAATATGCCGAGCCTCTTGCAAAATGGTCTTTTCGCCCACCCTCGGCGTTATGCTCAAAATTTTATCCTCGGAAGAGTAACCATATGCCTGCGGTAAAATTTCTCGCATGCCTTGATTTTGAACGAAAATCCTCATTTTGCAAGAGGCTCTTCCGCTAATCAAATTATAATTGGAAATGTATTACGGTTGCAGCAGCTTGAGGCCAAGGGGCTGTTCGACAAGTCTTTGTGCCGTACAATCAAGAAGTTCAAAAATAATGACCTCCATGACCCGCCATACCTTGACTCCCGAGCGAATACATCCTGTCGTGGTTTTATCCTCCCTGCCGCAGGCCATATGCATATGCAGCAGAGGGACGCCGTCTTCATCGGGGAAAAGGGTTCCGGTGCCGGTAACCTCGTGGGCGTTTTTCAGAAGCCGTTGCATCGGTTCAAGCGGCAGCAGCCGATCCTCCTTCGGCCCGACCACCAGGCGACTGCCGTCATCGGCACCGCCGAGGATGGTGAGCGCCGCGGCTTGGATTTTTTGTTCAGAGGCAAATCGCTCAAGCACCTCATGGACGATTTCGCCATCTTCGAGGCGGAGAATAAAAACCCTGCCTTGTCGGGCTTCTGAATAGTGCATTACCAGTCTTGCTCCTTTTTATGCGTGACAAGCGGAAGATGGAAGGTAACTTGCGGATGAGGGCAACAATACCCGATTTTTTCGGAAAATCAAGCCGGCCGGGAAGATCTTCCTCCGTGGAAATGCTCTCCTCATAAATCTTCTTTGGTCCATGGGAGTTTTACTTATTGCGAGGCTTGTGCCGTTTGTCCCGGTATTCGATTACCGGTCCGAATCTCTTTACAGAGCAGCGGCGATGTTTTAAGGTCTCCCGGCAATATCATTGTCGGCCTTACCCTCTTCCCAATAAGGCAAAAACACTCTTCACACTCTCCATCAGGGTAAAAAACATGAGCAAAAAGAAGGCACTTGCCGGTTCCGGTAAAACCGCAGCGAGGATAAAGGAAAAACAAGCAAGCAAAGAACAGCCGGCCCATCAGCCGATGCTTCAGGCCATGGTCTGGTATAAAGAGGAGCATTACAGTCGCTTGCTCGATCTTTTCGACGACGCCGAACTCCTGCCGAAAACCTATGGCGACTGGCTGGTCAGGGCGGAAGAGAAAAAGGCCGAAGTGGAGGCCGCCGGCGACCAGGTGCTGAAGGTGTTTATCGATCCGGAAACCTTTCCCGAGTGGTGTGCCGAGAAGAATATGCCAAAAGACGCCAATTCCCGGGCGGAACTGGCCCTGGAGGTTGCCCGGGAAAGGTCCTTCAGTCTGTAGCCGTTCGGTCGCTGCTAAGGATTGCCACTGCCCGGCAGCAAGTTCTATTCATGGCGCAGGGCCTCGATGGGATCGAGCCTTGCCGCCTTGCGCGCCGGAAAGAAGCCGAAAACGATGCCGACTCCGCCGGAAAAGACAAAGGCGAGGGCGACTATGCCGGGGTTGAAGATAAAGGGCATATGCATTGCCCCGGCAGCGAGGGCGGCGGCTCCAAGGCCGACGGCGACGCCGAACAGGCCGCCGAAGGAGGACAGCACCACCGCCTCGACGAGAAACTGCAGAAGGACGTCCTTTTCCATGGCGCCGATGGCCAGTCGAATGCCGATTTCCCGGGTTCTTTCGGTGACGGAGACGAGCATGATGTTCATGATGCCGATGCCGCCGACCAGCAGGCTGACCGCCGCCACCGCGCCGAGAAGGGTGGTAAGGATGCGCGTCGTGCCGGTCAGGGTGCTCATGATTTCCTGCATATCGCGGACAAAGAAGTCATCCTCCTGACCCACGCCTATATGTCGCCGTTCACGCAGCAGCTGTTCGATGTCTTCCTTGATCTTCGTGGTCGAGGCGCCTTCCTGGGCGGAGACGAAGATGGCGCTGATATCGGTATTGCCGGCCAGTCGGCGGTGCAGGGTGCGCAGGGGAATGAGGATGAAATCGTCCTGATCGTTGCCGCCGCTGGATTGGCCTTTGGCCTCGAACACCCCGATGACCTGACAGGTGATACCGTTGAAGCGGACGGATCCGCCCAAGGGGTCGGCGTCGCCGAACAGTTCCTTTCTCACCGTTGCCCCGAGGATACAAACCGCCCTGCCGGAGCGGAGTTCGCTGTCGGTAAAGGTGCGGCCGTCACCAAGCGACCAGCTGCGGACAAAGAGAAATTCGTTGGTGCTGCCGGTAACGCTCGTCGACCAGTTGCTGTTGCCGGCGACCACCTGGGCCGAACGTGAGGCGTTGGGAGCGACGGCGGCAATGCCGTTTATCTGCCCGGCGATTGCTTTGGCATCCTCGATTTTAAAGGCCTTGGCGCTGCCGCTGGCGCCGCCGGGGCCGCGAAAGCCCTGTCCGGCGCGGATCTGAATGAGATTGGAGCCGAGACTTGAAATCTCGGCGGCCACTTGCGCCGTGGCACCTCCGCCCAGGGTCACCAGGGTGATGACGGCGGCAACACCGATGACGATGCCGAGGATGGTAAGGGAGGAACGCAGGACATTGCGGCGGATCTCCCGGAAGGCGAGAACAATGGTTTCCCAGAACATTAGTTGCTCCCGTCGTCGGTGGAATCGATCAGGCCGTCGCGGAAATGGATCTGCCGTCCGGCGTAGGCGGCCATGTCCGGTTCATGGGTTACCATAATAACGGTCAGCCCCTGGTGGCGATTAAAAGACGTTAACAGTTCCATGACTTCACGGCTGCGGGCGGAATCGAGATTGCCTGTGGGTTCGTCGGCCAGCAGGACCTTTGGTTCGGTGACGATGGCCCTGGCGATGGCAACCCGCTGCTGCTGGCCGCCGGAAAGCTCCCCGGGGCTGTGATTTTCCCAGTCGGCAAGGCCGACGGTGGTCAGGGCGGCCCTCGCCCGGCGGTGTCGTTCGCCGGGCGGCACACCGCGATAAATCAAGGGAAGCTCGACATTTTCCAGGGCCGAGGTGCGATTGAGCAGATTAAAGCCCTGGAAAATAAAGCCGAGATGATTGCGGCGCATGAGCGCCAGCTGATCCCTGGACAAGTCGCCGACGCTCAGACCCTCGAAGAGAAAGCGGCCGGAGGAGGGTGTGTCGAGGCAGCCGAGGATATTCATGCAGGTGGATTTACCGGAACCGCTGGGGCCCATGACGGCGACAAATTCTCCGGCTTCAATGGTCAGATCAATGCCGCGCAGGGCCTGCATGGCGGCGCTGCCGCTGCCGTATTTCTTGGTCACGTTCTGCAGTTCGATCAGCGGCGGAGCAGAGGAGCGCATGGTTTCGCTAGCGGTCATTTCTTTATGTTCTCCTCACCGAGAATCAGTTCCATACCCACCTGCAGGTCGCCGTCGACGATCTGGGTGGCGGAGCCGTCGGTGAGGCCTGTCGTCACTGCCACGGCGGTCGGTTGCCCGTCCACCAGGGTCCAGACCTTTTGTCGGCCTTTCGGCCCTCCTTTGCTTTCTTTCGGTTTTCGCGCTCGCTGCGGTGGATGCGGCATGAGTTTGCTGAGTACCGAGCCGCCGCCTCGCCCGCTCCGTGCGCCTTCGAGACCTTTCGGCACAAAGCGCAGCGCCGCATTGGGAACGAGCAGGGCGTCGCTGACTTTATTGACGGTGATATCGGCGGTGGCGGTCATTCCCGGCCGCAGGGAGTGATCGCCGTTATCGACTTCGAGGATGGTTTCATAGGTGACGACGCCGCTTGTGGTTTTTGCGCCGAAACGAACCTGGGTGATGACTGCCGGATATTTCCGGTCCGGATAGGCATCGACGGTAAAGGAGGCTTCCTGTCCGGCACTGATTTTGCCGACATCGGCCTCATCGACATCGACATGCAGTTCCATCTGGGCGAGGTTTTCCGCCAGGGAGAAAAGTACCGGGGCCTGGAGGGAGGCGGCGACGGTCTGGCCAGGCTCAACGGAGCGGGTCAGGACGATGCCGTTGATCGGCGAGCGGATTTCCGTTTTCGCCAGATCGGTGAGGTGCAGCGTCAGGGTTGCCTCGGCCTGTGACACCGAGGCCTTGGCGCCTTCGAAGTCGGCCTTGGCGCGGTCAAGGGTGGCCTTGGCGGTATCCAGATCCTTTTGCGACAGGGCCTTGTTATTGCTCAGCTTGCCGACCTCCTGCAAACGTTCGAAGGCCACCTTCGCCTCGGTGATGGTGGCGCGGGTTTGCAGCACCTTGGCCTGGGCGGCTTCGACGGCGGCTCGGGACTGCAGCACCTGCGCCGACAATTTCGAGGTGTCGAGCCGGACCAGCACCTGGCCGATTTCTACCTGGTCGTTATAGTCGACCTCCACCGATTTAACGGTGCCCGACAACTCGCTGCCCATGACCACCTGATTGGTCGGCTGGAGATTGCCGGTGGCGCTGACGCTGATGGTAATGTCGCCGCGTTGCGCCGTCTGGGTTTTGTAGCGGACGGCCGCGGAATCATCGTTCAGGCTCCAGAAAATCGCACCACCTGCGAGGAGGAGAACTGCGAAAATAGACAGGAGCCATTTCTTCCACCGCCTCGATTTATCGTTTTTTTTCTGGCGGAGAAGGGTTTCGGCAAGGGTGGTGACCTGCTCCGTTGGTGTGGTGTTTGTTGCCATTTTTTTTATTTTCCGTCTGGTGTTGATGATGTCGAAGGGAGTGAAGACCAGCCGCCGCCGAGGGCTTTGTATAATCTGATGAAATTGCCGATCGTAACTCCAGAACTTTGCGCCAGCTGATCCTGAAAGGACAGCAGGGAACGCCGGCTGTCGAGGACCTCGGTGAAGTTGACCAAGCCCGCCTGATATTGCAGCTCGATCAGCTTTACCGCCTCTTCGGCGGCTGTCGCCGCCTCCCGCAAAGCCTGATAGCGCTCCTGTTCCCGGGCGTAGGCGACTAAAGCATCCTCAACCTCCTCCAGGGCGGAAAGGACCGTTGCCTTGTATTTGCCGAGGGTTTCTTCCGTGAGAAATGTCTGCAGCCGGATATTGGCATCGGTTGCCCCGCCGTCGAACAGGGTCCAGCTCAGGCTGGGACCGAAGGAATAACCGCCGCTGCCGGAGGTGAAAAGCTTGCCGGCGGAAAGGGCATCAAGGCCGATGGAGCCGGAAAGCTTCAGCGATGGATAACGTTCGGCGCTTGCCACGCCGATCTGGGCGGTTTGCGCGGCCAGCTGACGCTCAGCCCGGCGGACATCGGGGCGGCGTTCCAGGGTCTCCGCCGGGATACCGATGAGAATCGAGGCCGGCAGCATCGGCAAAGCTCTGTCGTCGTGCAGCTGCTGCGCGAGGGAGCCGGGGGGCAGGCCGAGGAGGACACTCAGTTGGTTGGCGGCCTGGGCAAGTCCAGTCTGCAGGGTGGGGATTTGGGCACGGGTGGAGGCCACCAGGCTTGTTGCCTGCTGCAGGGCCAGATCGCCGATCAAGCCGCTTTGCCGGCGCGCCGTGGTTAAGGCTAAGGTCTCTTCCTGGGCCTTGAGGTTATCGCTGGCTATTTTCAATCGGAGCCGGTAGCTGCGGACCTCGATATAATTGAGAGCCACCTCGGCGACCAGAGAGACGAGGACATCCCGCAGATCTTCTTCGCTTGCCGCAAGCCCGGCCTCTGCCGCCTCCAGGGCGCGCTGCCGGCCGCCGAAGAGATCAATCTCCCAGCCGGCGTCAAAGCCGCTGGAATAGCTGGTCGAGGTGCTGCCGCTGCCGCGGTTTTCGCTGCTTTTGCTTTTCGTCGCCGAGCCGCTGCCGACAAGAGTCGGTAACAGACCGGCACCGCTGATATCGCTTCTCGCCCTGGCGGCCAGGAGTCGAGCCCGGGCCTGTTGCAGGTCAAGATTGCCGGCGACCGCCTGGTCGATAAAGGAGGTGAGCAAAGGATCGTCGAGAAGGGTCCACCAGGAGGCAAGGGTCTTCTGATCTGAGTTGCCAGCTTTCAGTCCCCCCTCGATCGGGCCCTGCCAGGTGGCTGGCACTGCTGCTTCGGGTTGTCGGTAATCCGGCCCAACCGTGGTGCAGCCGGACAGACCTTGCCAGAGAAAGAGGATGGTTAAAAAAAGTGCTGCGCGAAGTATTGGCATGGTGCCGACGAGAGTGAAAATCGTTGAGGGGTGCTTGCCCCGGTTTATGGAGAGGTTCCGGCGTGGTGACCGATAGTCGAGAAGCAAGAATCTTACCATGTTCGTGGCTAATTTTACACACGTACTATCAGCCTGTTATTTTTTCTGCCGGGCGGAGGGAGCGAAGCTGTCTCCTGGCCTTGATGAATAATTACCCATGTGACTGGATACTTTTTATACGCAATCAAGGCTATTTTTCTTCTCTGTTGTTACCAGGCAGATCCCCCCACAAACAAGCACCAGCGCCAGCAAATTTTTCCAGACGAACACCGCTTCATGGAGAAAGATTGCCGACAGTGCCACCCCGAATACCGGCACGAGGAAGTTGTAAATTGTGACTCGGCCGACCGGGTTATACTTAAGGAGGGTACTCCAGAGACCGAAGGCGAGGGAAGAGAGAAGCGCCATATAGGTGAGCAGACCGATGCTGGCCGGGGTGAAACCCTGGAGACGGCCGCCTGTTAAAATTCCGGCGGAACAAAGGGCCAATCCCCCCAAAGTCATTTGCCAGCCTGTCATAACGATAACGTTGAGACGCTGGGAAAGCATCTTGCCGTAAATGGTCGCGGCTGAAAGGATAAAGGCAGCAAGCATTATAGATCCTTCCCCGGCAAGCCTGAAATCAGGCTGGAGGAGGCTTGGTCCATAGTTTGCCGCGGCAACTCCTCCAAAACCGATGGAACAGCCGACGATGCGTCGATGCGACAACCGGTCGTCGCTATAGATAAAGTGCGCCAGGATGACGGAAAAAAAGGTGCCGGTGCCGTTAATAATAGCGCTTTTAGCGCCGCCGGCGTTGGCCATGCCGATATAGAAAAAGACATACTGCAGGGCGGTTTGGGTCAGGCCGAGCACGCTGACTGGCAGCCATTCTTTTCTCGGCAGAAGGACGCTCCAGCCAAGCAGGGTCGCGGCGAGCAGGAGGATCAGGCCGGCTCCGGTAAAGCGCAAACCGGCGAAGAGCATCTGCGCCGGTATGTCATGGCTGGTTATGGCAAATACTTTATAGCCCAGCTTGATTGCCGGATAGGCGCTGCCCCAGAGCAGGCAGCTGAACCCGGCAAGCAGCATGACGCTGCCCGGACGGGCAAAAAAGGGTGTCGGATCGGCAACAGTGCGCATAAAGAATACCGTAAAGAGCAGTAATTGATGGCGGGTGATTGCGGGTATCGACGGGATGTCGGCTTGTCGCTTATTTATTGAAGAATCGTGAAATACCCTTTGGTTTATACATGTTGAGCTTTTGCACAAGGATATCGCAGTTCAGCTTGATGAGGGAGAGAATGGCGTAGGGTTCGGCGATTACCAGCAGATAGCCGCTAACGGTTCTGCGCATGAAAACCCGTTTGTCTTCGAAAAGCATATCGGCCTCGGCGATGTTTCCCAGGGCCTTGATAAAGGCAGGCCAGTTATGGGACTCCGTCGATAGGGTCGGTGTTGCAGGGAAAAGCGCATGGGCGACCTGACCTTCCCTGCTAAGGAAGAGACAGCCGATAACACCATCGAGTTCCATAATTTCTTCGAGGATCTTTTTCATCAGGGGGAAGGTTCGGCAATAAGTGTTTCTCTGCTGTTCTCGGACAAGCTCCTCGGTGAGAATATCCGCGGGAATTCATGCAAGTGCATCATAAAGCCTTTCTTTCGGACATTCTGCGTCTATGGCCAATACCGTCGGCGGAGATGAAGGAATTACCACATAATTAAGAGAATTGCCGGTAATTATTGAAAATGCCTTGAGCCTTCCGAGGTGTAAAATCTCACCAACCTGCATTACTTGCGACAATACACCGCCCCACCGTTGATCTTCGTCGATTTTTTTTATAAATCCTTTGAGGTCAACATCTTCCCGCAGGCGGTTGAGAGTTCTTGTCACCTGCTGCCGTGCCCCGCCGTTCAGTTCATTTCCCCCAGCAGGACCGCTGGAGTCAGCAACCGACTGCAGGTCGGTTGCTTCATCTTTCAGTCTTGTGGCATCGAGGATGAGGGCGTTCATGCTGCGGGCAATCCGTTGTTCCTGCAGGGGGCAATCGTTTTGAATGGCAAGGGAGATATGTTCCCACGAGAAAATTTCCAGCGCCGCCGGCTCTCCCAGCCGGTCGCCCATGCGGGCATCGAGGAGTTTGCCCTCACGGAAGAAAAGAACCCCCATCCGCCCGGATTTTTTTTCTTCAATGCGTAGGGTGCAGGTCTTCTGCTCCATGTGAATAAGCTGCATAAAGGTGCCGGGTGAAACATTGACGAGTGTTCCGCCGTCGACCTGCCGGTCAAGGAGAAGGGCGACGTTTTGCTGCAGTTCCTGCAGGGCGAAGGGCTTGAATAACACCGAGATGGCGGCGGCATTCAGGACCTGATTTTGCGTCTCGGGGATGGAGTGGCCGGTGGTGACGATGACCGCTATATCGGGGTAATGTTCCATGACATAGGCAAGGAGTTCAAAACCGTCCATCTTCGGCATTTTCAGGTCGGTGACCATAAGGCAGACACAGTTGCTTTTCAGCAGCTCGATGGCTTCGAGGCCGTTAGCGGCGGAAAGCACGGAGCGGGAGGGAGAAAGGCTTTTAATGCCCAATACCATACTTTTGAGAAAACTCGTATCGTCGTCCACCAGAAGAATGTCAGTCATAAAGTGCGCAATCGGCGTCGCGGTCAAGGGAAGGGAAAAGGTTAATCCCGGGTAAGGTATCTATATCTTGATATTCCATCGCTCCAGTGCGGCCTTGTGTTTGTCTCGCCATGGCGGCAATTTCTCCTGAAGGGTTGACTCCAGCTGCAACTCCTCCAAGAGAGTGGTAAGGGTGAAAATGAGACCGCCTGCAAGCACCTTCTCGTCGGCATCACCGGTGAAGGTGATCTTGCCGCTATGATACTGGAATTCTCCGGCAAAGGGATCAAAAAAGGGATATTTTTGCAGATGCTGCATAAATTTCTTGTTGAGTAAGGTGTGGAAATCGCTCTTTATCCTTTTTTCTCCGGCGATAATCGATGCACAAAGGGCCAGCAGTTCTTCCAAAGCCCCGAGATCCTCGGGTTCCGGTATGGCCTCCTCGATTATTTCAGCAGCCGTTTCCAGAGGTTTTCGCTCTTTCTCCACCATCGGGAGACTGTAGACGGAAAAGAACCCTTCGGAATCCTGGGCTTTCGCGATAAGCTCTTCTATATGCTTCCTGTTGCTGGAAAGTCTGCTGTTGACCCATGAATAATTGCCGCCCATGAACTTGCCGTTTGCCAGAAAAATACGACCATTTTCCTTGCCGGCCTTGACGCTGATATCTATATAACCGGTAAGACTTTGCCCGGTCATTTTTGCTATGAGCTTTTTCAGGTCGGTAAACTCGGTGCTCAGATTGCTGTGGATGGCGGTGGCCGTTTGCAGCCCGGCCCATAAGGCTATCTGTTCCGGGGCGATGGCGAAGACCGCAAGGGTAAAATCATAGGGAGCGGCGGCCTGGGAGATATACTCGATGGCCGGTTCGCCTTCAAGCCTCGTATCCGGCCCGGCAAAGGAGCCGCTGATAAGGGCGGCGTCGTTGAAGAAAAGCACGCCTGCCGCTTTGCCGTTATGCAGATAAATGCAGCCGGTTTCGGTTTGTTCCAGGTAGTATTTGATGAATATCGGCATGCGCACATAAATGGACCGCACACCGGAAATGACGGGGGAATCTTCTGGAAATACAAACATGATGCACCTCGCTTATCTTCTCCTTCGCAGCCGTTCAATGGACAGCCGAATACTTTCCTGCATGCGGCTGATGGCCTCTCCCAGGTCGCTGATCTCATCATTTGATTGCACGTTGATCTCCGTGTTGAGCTCGCCGACGCTGATTTTTTCGGCGGCATCGGTCAGGGAGGTGATATTGGCGCGGAGCCGGCCGCTGTAAAGAAGGACGATGGATCCCATGAGCAGCATGGTCATGGCGAAGACGGCAAAGACAATGGCTTTGGTCTGGCCGATCATTTCCTCGGTGGCGGCCTTCAGGCTCTGGGCTTCGCGGTTGATTTCGTCGACATAGGTTGTTGCCGCGACGATATACGGTGTACCCTTGACCGGCGTGCAGGTCATATATTTATCCCTGAGCGATCCGTCCTTTTCCTTCCACTTATAATAACCGCTGGCCGTTTGCCCTTTATAGGCCCCTTGATAGATCTTCAGCCAGTCCTGGTATTGGGGGCCCATGGCCTTTTCCATGGCTGCCGGCAGGTCGAGGCCGACAATGGTTTCGTTGGGGTGGACCCACACCCCGCTTTTCCCTGAAGGATCGGGAACCTCATAAATACAGGTGTAGCCGGTTTGTCCGACCTTCTGCAGGGCCAGGGCGCGAAAATCGGCATCCTTGCTGAAACCTTCCTTGGCGAGATCGCTGTGGGCGTCGAGGTAGAGTTTACATTGGTTGGCGACCATGCGAGCCGTATCGTTCACCCGCTCCTGCGACAATTTGGCAACTATTGCATGACTGTCAACGCTAATTTTCCCGGTCAGGGTTTCCAGCTGCCAGAGAAAAATAGCGCTGGCGGCAATCACCAGGGAAAGGGGAATAACAAAAAAGAGAAGAAACATTTTGGCCTTGAGGCCGTAACGTTTCTTCGCGACCGGTTTGGCCGTCGGCTCTGCCACTGCTGCTTGCACCGGCGGAGGTTCCTCGACGGGCGGGGCCATCAGGGTGCTGAACGGATCATCACTATGGGCTTCATCGTTGAAAGGGGCTTGCGGGGCAAAGGAGGATTCGGACGGAGCATCAGCTGGAGAATGGCTTACCGTCGGATTTTCCTCGGGGTTGAGTGATACCCTGTGGCCGCAGTTTTTGCACTGAAAGGCGACGGTGCTACTTTTAAGCTTTGCCGGATCGAATTTGTATTTCTTTTGGCAATTTTGACAATGGACTATCATCGCTGCGCTCCTTTTTTATCTATGCGGATTTATCTCCTTCCCGATATCTGCAAAGCAGAGCTATCCCTTTTTGATGCGAGCTATCATTTGTTGCTTAAAGATGAGCTTCTTGTCTTCACGCTGGATATCCTTGGCCAGAGCCATGACCAGATCCGCGGCCTTGACGGCGGGAAAGGAAAGGATATCATGCCCCAGATCCTTGGCGGCATCTTCTGCGAGGAATTCGGCAATTGGTCCGACGGCGGCGGAAAGCTGCGTCTTGAGAAATTCGAGGAAGCTTTCATCGAGAAAAACTCCGTTTCCCCGTGCAGTCGTGACAAGTTTCAGCTGGAGGAGCTGCAGCAATGCTTCTTCCGCACCCTTTTGCGGCAAACCGGTTTTCTGCACGATGGCGGCAAGGTTGCTTGAGCCGTCAAGGGCGACCAGGATCTTCAGCATGTGGCTGGTGCACTTGAATTCAAAGAATCCGTCGGGGAGCGATTGCTTGAAGATCATATGGGCCATTTCCGCAGGTGATGCTGGCATTGGAGTCCTCCACTACAGGATATAATGGCTGAAACTGATGGTCGTCAACGTATATGAAACGGCTGTCACTGCTCCATGTAACTGCTGCGGAGTATCAGGACAATAAAATGCTAGGGAAGATTGCAAGTCCGCAGTGTTGAGATAAAAAAGTGTATCGCTGTTTATAGTTGTATCGTGAAATTTTCGATGTTACAAGTTCCCGGGCAATTTTTTTTTAAAAGGGGGTGCCTTTGCACTTCCTCTCCCTGTTCACAGGGGGAAGTACAGAAAGAATGCTATGCTGAGGCAGGCCGCTGGAGGGCAGGTGTGGCTATGGCGGGCAAAGGTGAAAGCGTTTTTTCTGGGGAAACTGCCTGTTGCCTTTTCTCTCCCGTAAAACGGCGGCGACGAAAGGAAAGGGCAACAGGGAAGGACGTATCAGCCGTTCTTGATTTTCTGCAGAGCCTGTTCTGCCGCAATGGTAATAGGTTCCGCACTGGGTTCGGAAGAGATATCCGGATTGCAGGCGGAGGTAAAGGTGGTAAGATCGGCAATGGTCTTGCCGCCGAGAATAAATGCGGTAATCGCATCTATTTCCCTGGCAGGTGCCACGGCATGGCTGACGATCTGACCGCCGATGAGTTTTTCCGTTTTTCTGTCGAAGACCAGTTTTAATTTCCAGGGCTTCATCCCGGGAATCATGCCATGTTTACTCCTTGAATCAACGATGGCGCTGACGGTCGTAAAGCCCTCCCTGGCAGCGTTTTCTTCGGTGAATCCGCTGGCGGTAATGGTCATATCGAACATCTTGCAGCCGCCGGCATCAAGCACGCCGGGAAAGGGGATGGCATAGCCGGCAAGACGTTTGGCGGCTAACCGCCCCTGAACCACCGCCGGCCCCCGCAGTTGTCCGGGTGTCGGTTTTTTGGTGATGAAGTTGAATTTTTCCACGCAGTCGCCGCCCGCCAGGATATGCGGATCGGAGGTTTCCTGGAATTCGTTGACCTTAATGCCGAAGCGCCCCATCTCCAGCCCGAGATCGGTTGCCAGTTGCGTGTTGGGACGTACGCCGACGTTCATGAACACCATGTCCGCCTCAAGGGTCTCTCCCGAAGAAAGCTGTACGCCACTGACCTTGCCGTTTAGTCCCACCACCCTTTCGACCTTGACCTCTGTTCGGATATGCAAGCCCTTTTCCTCGAGATAGGCGCGAACAAAATCGCTCATATCTTTATCCAGCATCAAGGGAAGCGGGCGGTCGAGGAGTTCGATGATTGTTATCTTCACGGTGTTTGCCGTGGTTTCCGCCAGCAAGGATGCTATTTCCATGCTGATGAAGCCGGCACCGATAAAGATGATGTTGCGGGCTTTGTCCCCGGCAAGATGATTTTTTATTTTTTCAGCATCGGCAAGTCCCCGCAGGGTCATCACCCCCTCAAGATCTTTGCCCTCGATGGGCGGAACAAAGGAGCTTGCTCCGGTTGCAAGAAACAGCTTGTCGTAGGGGAAGGTGGTGCCGCCGGCAGTATCCACGGTTTTTTCCCCTTTGTCGATTTTCAAGACCTCGTCACGTACCACCTTGATCCCCATGCCGAGAAGCATCTTGTCGGGAACAACGATCGATTCACTGGTAGCCAGACCGGCTACGACGTGCGGCAGGGCTCAGCGAACAATAAAGAAGTCTTCCTTGCGAATAACGGTGATATCGATTTCCGGCATGAGTTTCTTTGCCATCATGGCGGCCGGCCCACCTGCGCCGCTGCAGCCGACGATTACCAGTTTTTCCCCTTTTTCCATACCATCTCCTTTGCGTGTGTTTTCCGTTTTTCCTCAATAACCCATTATTTTTACGATTTTTCCGCTACACGTCACCTTGGTGACAAAGGGCGTGTTCCTGTCAAGGCTGAGGTCGGTTCTTCCGTATCTTTGTTGTTGCTTAACAAGCATATACCCAAAATGGGAGCATGTCAAAGCAATGTTTAAAAGAGAACTCTTGTCTCTTGTCATAAGAGTAATGACAAAATTGGTAGTAATAACTATCAATAAACTCTCTTTTATTAAGCATTGAATCCGAGAGAAAGGGATGTACTGTATAAGGCATGAGAGGCGGTAATCCAGACACAATAAATCTCATGGAAGTGGAAAAGGCAGAGGGAAGTTGATAATGACCTGTTGAAGAATAAAAAAGATTAACAACACAAGGAGACTGTCATGAAAGGTGATATTATTGCTGGAGAATTCAGTAAGATGGTATGGATTCGGGATAAAGAAGGAAAAGAATATGCCTGTACCTTCGAAAATCTTAAGGGCATTAAAAAAGTTGAAGACCTGACCGAAGAAGAAAGAAAAAACTGTACGGATTTGAGTACGGTGCTTGGAGATAGTTGGTAGCATTGTCGAGTTGAGTGTTTGTTGAGTGACAACGGCCCTTGCCAGAGTATGGCAAGGGCCGTTTTTTTTGTTCATGGCAAGGATGCCTTGAATATACCCTCGCCTTGACAAAAATATTACTGAACGTTACATTTATATGTAACACGTGATACAATTAATTTCCTGCTTTTCAAGCTTGGAGAAGGTTGTCTATGGAAGAAAATATCTTCACTTGGTTGTTGTTTTTTTATTCCATTCCGGCGACTCCGGTTAACAACCGAGTCAAGATGTGGAGAAAATTGATGAAAGCCGGGGCGGTGCAACTGAAGGGCGGTGTCTATATCCTGCCGTACAGTGAGGAGCACCATGAGGCTCTCCAGTGGATGTTGGCCGAATTGCCGGGAATGAAAGGCGAAGGGCTTCTGCTGAGAACCGAAAGCATCGAACCCTTGCAACATGCTGACATTGTCAATCTTTTTGATGAACAAAGGCATCCCCGCTATCAAGAGGTTGCCAGGAAGATAGATGAATTCTCCGGCAGGATCAGCAACCTGCAGAAGGGCGGTAAAGATAAGAAAACCACTTCGCTCTTTCGCCAATATGAAAAATTACAGGCTGAGTTCCAGGCTGTGCAACACCGGGATTTCTTCCAGTCGACCATGGGCAAGGATGTAGCGGCGCAGCTTGGGGCCTTAAGAAAACAGCTGGAAGATCTTGCGGCGGTGGAAAAGGGGCGGAAAGGCCCTGCGACATCCCTGGCCAGGGGGCGATCGATCAGCAACTTCTCCGGCCTGACCTGGCTGACCCGCAAGCGCCCCTTTGTTGACAGGATGGCCTCGGCCTGGTTGATCCGTCGGTTTATCGACCCCAAGGCATCCTTTGCCTTTATGGATGAGAGTGAACTGCAGGCTCTTACCAGCGAACTGGAAGTGAGCTATGACGTGCGCAATGGCGACTTTACCCATGTTGACGACTTATGCACCTTCGAGGTCTTGATGAAGCGTTTTGCCCTGGTCGATAAGGGGCTGGATGCCCTTGCCCGGATTGTGCACGATATCGACATCAAGGATGAGAAATTTGCCGCCTCCGAAGCCCGGGTAATTGAAATGATAATAAAAGGTATCCGTAACAGAGCCTTACCCGACAGCGAAACCCTGGAGCAGGGCATAGCCGTCTTTGAAGCACTCTATCTTTCCCTGACGGGAAAACAGTAAACAAGGGTATCAGTATGCGCCACGTATCGAAAACACCTTGCCGGCCTCCTCTTAATATAGGGTGAATTATCAATGGATACTGCATCTGTTTCCAAAGAAGAATCGACGGAACAAAAAGCGCCCTCTTTCAGACAGGCATTTATGTTCTGGTTCAAACTCGGCTGGATCAGTTTCGGCGGTCCGGCAGGCCAGATCGCCATCATGCATCAGGAGTTGGTTGATAAGAAGAAGTGGATCAGCAACGACCGCTTCCTCCACGCCCTCAACTACTGCATGCTTTTGCCCGGACCCGAGGCGCAGCAACTGGCAACCTATATCGGCTGGCTGCTGCATAAGACCAGGGGCGGGATTGCAGCCGGGGTACTCTTTGTTTTGCCCTCGGTGTTCATTCTGTTCGCCCTCAGCTATATCTATATTGCCTTTGGCACCTTGCCTTGGGTTGCGGCGATCTTTGTTGGGCTGAAGGCGGCGGTTTTAGCCATTGTTCTGGCGGCAGTCATAAAAATCGGCAAGAAGTCACTGAAGAATACTGTGTTGATCGCCATAGCTGTTCTTTCTTTCCTGGCTACCTTTTTTCTCAAATTTCCCTTCCCCGCCCTGATTCTTTCGGTGGGCATTATTGGTATTATCGGCAGCCAGTTCTTTCCAAGCCTGTTTCTGCCGGCAAAGAAATCGACAGAATCCCCATCCCTTGCCGATCAAGCCGGACAGTACAATCAGACAACTTCATTATCACGAAATATCAGAATATTAACAATATTTGTTGCATTGTGGGCTCTGCCTTTCCTCGGGCTCTATTATCTGCTGCCCGGTTCGGTATTTGCGACGGAAGCCTTCTTTTTTACCAGGGCTGCCTTTCTCACCTTTGGCGGGGCCTATTCCCTCCTCGGCTACATCGCCCAGGCCGGTGTTGAACACTATGGCTGGTTGACCAGTCTGCAGATGATGGACGGACTTGGACTCGCTGAAACGACCCCCGGGCCGCTGATCATGGTCGTGCAGTTTGTCGGCTTCCTCGCCGGCTGGAATCATCCCGGATCGCTGAGTCCATTCCTCGGTTCGGTTATCGGTTCGCTTGTCGCCACCTATTTTACCTTTCTGCCGAGCTTTCTCTTTATTTTCCTCGGGGCTCCGTATATCGAACGCCTGGCCGGCAATAGCAAAATGTCTGCCGCCCTGGCCACCATTACCCCTGCCGTTGTTGGTGTAGTGCTCAATCTGGGCGTATGGTTCGGCACCCATGTCCTGTTCCCGGCAAGCGGTTTTTCCTGGTTTTCGGCAGTTCTGGCCATTGCCGCATTCTGCCTGATGCAGTTTTACAAAGTCGGCATTATTCAGATCATCGCCGGAAGCGGCGGAGTTGGCCTGCTCTGGTATCTGCTTGGTTTTTAATACTTTTACGCACCTGGAATTTAATCTGGAGAGAAAATCATGACTACATCCATTGCCGCAGCAGAACTGAAGAAAAAATTATCCGAAAAAAAAGTCTGTCTGCTTGATGTGAGAAGAAAGGCCGATTTCGAAAAATCACCGGAGACAATCGAAGGAGCAGTCTGGCATGATCCGGAAAACGTGGCGGAATGGGGTAAAACACTGCCAAAGGACCAGGAACTTGTTGTCTATTGCGTAAAGGGGGGCTCGGTGAGTCAGTCGGTGGCGGCAGCCCTTGAGGAAAGTCATCCCGGTGCAAAGTTCCTCGAAGGGGGTATCCTCGGTTGGCCTCAATGACGGCGATGGTGATCATGGCTTTGTAAAGCTGGTGACTGCCGGTAAATCTTTAAAGTGATTATCGGATGTCACCAGTTCCACCTGATGGAACCTGGCGGTTGCATAGATAATGGCATCGGCAAAAGAGAGCTTCAGCTCCGCTGAAAAATCAGCGGCGGACAAGGCAAGAGGTGTGGAGAGGGGAATGATTTTGGCCTGTTCGGTCAACGCAATGGCCTCCAGCGCCAGTTGAATGCCATTATGCCGAAAAACCCATTTATAAAGTTCATATTGGATTGAAGTCGGAACAATGATGGCGTTTATCCGCTGAAAATAAGGCTCGTATTTGTCGCAAAGTGTCCCGTTTGTCAGCCATTCGATCCAGCCACAGGTGTCAATCAGCGCCATTACACCTCCCTTTCCGTTCTGTCTCGATACTCCGATGAGTCCCGAGGGGCGGGAGTTGAGAGCATCCCTTTGGCATTTTCGATGGAACGAACAGGGATCAACTCAATAATATTTCCCCGCGCTATTAATGTGAATTGCTGGCCGGCCTGTAAATTCAAGTCAGTGCGGAGCGCTTTTGGAATTGAGAGCTGAAATTTACTGGAAAGTTTTGCCTGTAGCATGATTTTTACCTCCTTGGGGAACGATACCATAGAAGTAAAATTCTAAAAGAAAGCACAGAAATTCTCAAGGCAAAAGATGTTGGACAAGACAAAAGCTACCACACAAGGCAACCAAACCAGACCTTGGCTGACCTGATCTAGAAAGCGCGTCTACTGATGATGACGGGAAACGTGAAAGGCATGCAGTTGAGCACGTTGACCGACATTAACAGTGTATTTTTTTCATAGCTTTAATTTCCTTCATTTCTCTTGGCTCCGACACCACTCATTAAAAGGTCGCGGTTTGCCCGCGTCTATTTGTTCCACCGTTTTCGCTGGCCGCCTGGACCCTCGCGTATTCGGCCATCTGCAGGGCGCGGTCCCGCTGCTTGCCGGCCCCTGTGTCGGCGGTTTTGCGGTAGAGTTGGGCGGCATCCTTATATTTACCAAGGCCATAGAGGAGATCGGCCTTTTGCATGGCCAGTTCCGGGCTGAGGGTTCCAGGAGCGAATTTTTCGAGAATGGCTAGGGCCTGCTCCGCCTGACCCGATTGCTGCAGGGCGATGAGCAGGTTAGTCAGGAGTTGCGGGTTGTTTTTATCCTTGAGCAGGTTTTCATAAAGGGGAGCGGCCTTACGCGGCACGCCCAGCTGCAGAAAGAGATCGGCGGCAAGGCGCACTTCCTGCTCGGACAAGGGCTCCAGCCAGCCGGTGATGAGTAGGGCGGTGAGAGC
>JFJP01037935.1_pt1 | contig 21017 bp, 31 predicted proteins | sample 431651 | NCBI WGS metagenome assembly JFJP01 (sample SAMN02602958, study PRJNA72255) | Microbial mat metagenome, whole genome shotgun sequencing project. | biome: fresh water; feature: sink hole; material: water; isolation source: purple microbial (photo- and chemosynthetic) mats found in...
ATATGATCCAGAAGGTTTTGACTCGTACGGTTACGACGAGGGTGGTATTGACCGCGCCGGAAATCACGAAACTGCTTACTATCACAACGATGCCCAAGATTATGGAATTGACGATGATTATAACTGGACATATGATGCAGTGCTTGCAGATTGGGGTTTTGACGGTGTGAAACCAGTAAGGAAATAAAATGATGAATGAACGAATTAAAGAACTGGCTGACGAATCTTGGACTATAGTATCTGATGAAGAACGTACTAATGGTGAACTATATGAGGCTGACAAACAATGTGAACGTCGAGATCAAGTGTTTGCTGGGTTGATTGTGCAGGAATGCGTCTCATTATTTGGTGACAATCTCTACCCTGGGCGAGCTTGTCGCAATATGATTAAATAACATTTCGGAGTTGAATAATGGTACGCTATAAAGAACTAACGTTGATGAAAGGTTCCAAAGCACTGGAACTCTGGGAAGATTGGCAAAAAGCAAAGTCTGATCGTAACGTATTTCAAAATAAACTCGACGATCATTTAAAAGATGTTAACCGCAGAGATGCAGAAATGAAATCAAAATGAGATCTACATATTGGTCAAATTCTGCTTTTGCAGATCGATTGAGAAAAGTATTTGGGCTTCCGGATCAACCTTTTGCTGCTTCGTTCGAAGAATGGAGTGAATTAGAAAAGCTCGAAAAAGAAATTTCGCCTTTTGGAATTAGACTAATTGATTCGTTAGACAGTGTTCAGAGTCTTCTTTATTTTATTCCAGATAAAACCAAATCGCTGATTTATTTTATTTCTAATGTTAAGAATAGATCTAATGTTCTTCGAACTCAGACTAAACTTGGACATTGGGGTGATTTGACTTCTCGAATTCCTGATGCATTGATGTATGCCATTATTGACTTTGTCGAAAAGGAATGTTTTTATATGGACATTGCTTTTGTAGAGAAAGAAAAATTATCAGAGCTCGAACCAGAGGTTCGAGCTTATAAAGAACAATCTTATCTTCGTAGGAAATTGTTTGGTATTGAAGTTTCAGATGAAATTAGAGCCAAACATGCTCGCGCCTGGATGGATTTTCAAAACGAAAACTGTGGCAAAGATGAAAATCCTCGACCGTACGACGAACTCTGGTCTGCATATCTATTCGCCAAGAATACATATTTTTCTTTTGATTCGTATGAAGAATCTGGATATAACGAGTTAGCTAAACTTGATAAAGCCGAGTCGGTTTTTTCTAGAAAAATGTCTCCAGATATAAAAGCTGCTCTTGATAAGTCTCATGAACTTGAAAAATCATTTGATGAGCAAGTAGAAAAATACTGTACAATTGTAGTGAAATATCATAAACATATGTGGACATGATAAATGAGAATTAAAACTGCCAAAGAACGCTTGCAAGAATTTACTCTAGACACTCACAACGCACCTGCTTCTCTGGTAGTAGGTTGTCAGAATGCAGAAATTCTAGAACTCAGAGCATATATTGATGAATTAGAATTAGCTTACGAAAAGTTAATCGCAAAAGTTGAAAGAATGATAAAATGATTATCGCTGTTGATTTTGACGGAACGTGCGTTACTCATGAGTACCCAAACATGGGTAAAGATATTGGCGCAGAACCAATACTTAAAGCTTTGGTTGCCAGTGGTCATAAAATAATTTTACTTACAATGAGAGATTCGTTAGAGCTCGAAGATGCGGTAAAATGGTTTTCTGATCGAGAAATTCCTTTGTTTGGAATCAACGATAATCCTGAGCAATATGTTTGGACTTCTAGTCCCAAGGTGTATGCGCAATTGTATATTGATGCCGCTGCTCTTGGATGTCCATTGATACATCCAGTCAGACCTGAATTTTCTATGTTTAGCTCTAGACCTTATGTAAATTGGTCTGCAGTTGCTCAAATGTTAGGAGTGTTTAGTCATGATCAAACTTAAAGAGCATGCTCGGAGAGCCAATTGGAGTTTTGCTCTGGGGTTACAGACTGGATCAGAAGATGATAATGCACCAACAAATTTGCTTCGCATAGCATTTTTTACACATTCTTTTTGGTTCGAAGTACCTGCCTTTCTTGATACAAAAGATAGATGGGTAGATCTTTCCAAAGAAGATTGGTGTACTTCTGTGAATAAAGGCTACATGGAGCATATTAAAAGAGATTATGGTTTCTCATGCGACTCAGAAGCACTGCATATTCATTATGGTATTCAACCTGGTCGTTGGTGTAAAGATGAACCAGAAGATTCGGATCATACTAAAGTATACTTTATCCCATGGAACCAACAACGAAGAATCTACATGGATTTTATAAATCCTGATGGGACTCTTTATTGGAAATATCGCGATTTTAAAAACGGAGCATTAGACTTTTCGTCTTTGACTTATTTGCAAAATAAAGTGCCAAAAATTAAATTTAAATTTAATGATTTTGACGGAAAAGAAAACACAGCAACTTGCTATATCACCGAATCGGTTTATAGACGAGGAGAAGGCTTCTTTAAGTTTCTCGGATACATTTTCCCTAAACAAGTTTATAGAAATTTAGACATTAGTTTTGACAAAGAAACTGGAAGGCAGTCTGGCTCTTGGAAAGGCGGAGTTCTAGGAACCAGTATTAACATTTTGAAGAATGAAACTCCATTAGAAGCATTTGTCAGATTTGGCAATTCTATGACATATGAGAAGCATTATGGAAATGTCAATCGTTCGTTTACTAATATTGTACAGCTATGAAATCTTATGAAATCTGACTACGAACTGTACCGCGGTAAATGTAGAGAACTTTCCGAAGCGGCTCTTGCTGCTAATCCTTCTCTGACTATAATTCGTGGCTATTATTACTGTCCAATCTGGAACACAGAAGAACAACATTGGTGGACAGTCAGACCAGATGGAAGTATTTACGACCCATCTGCAAAACAGTTTCCGTCTCGTGGTCTTGGAATTTATACTCCATTCAATGGTATTGTAGAATGTGCAGAATGTGGTAAAGAGGTAAAAGAAGAAGAAGAAGCAAGTATTGAAGGTCGTTACGCTTTCTGTTCTCATAGATGCCACGGAAGATTTGTAGGGATTTATTAACACATAATAAATAGAATTAATGAATAACTGGAGAATTATGAATGTTAGCCGGAGCAATTATCGTAATAGTTTTAATGTTTGTGCTATTTGGAATCGTTAATCATACGCCAAAAGACGAATGTCAAGAAAACTGCAATCAAGGACGCATCAATTGCAATTGTAAGAAAGTTAACTGATGAAACAAGCATATCAAGCATTTGACAATTATATTAATGAGCAAGAAGTATTCTCTCTTCGTTGTGAAAGATTTTATGACGACGTTGATGTCGTTCGAACATCTGCATTGAAGACTTCTAGTCAAAAATACGAGCTTATGCTAAAATGGGTCGAAGCAGCGTTTCATGAAGGATTTAAACAAGGAGCAAAAGAACTGTAACAAAGTGTAACAATTACAGTTTTCTTCGTTTATCCGCCATAAATATATCTATGCAACAAAATATTCTTCATTCTTATTCAACTAATCTGGATCATCCAGTCATTAAAGCGCGTCCAGCATTTTCGACAGAGGGATGGATCAGTTAGGGAACTTGAAACGTTATATAACATTCAAGGACCCTCAGGAAACTAAGGGTCCTTTTTAGTTTAAGAGTGAAAATAATTTGCACAAATGATGAACTAGTTTATAATTACTCATCAAACAAATAAACCATCGAGTTTATATTGTAAAAGTTCTTTAAAAAGTTATTGTTAGGTTCTGACACTAGGAAACTAGTGTATGGTAACTTTGAACCCTACACGGTTTATCCGAGTACTGTAGGTAGTAAGGGTGAGGTGAACGAAAGTTTGGTACAGTCATGTGATTGACTGCTATGTAATGTGGAAACACCCTAACAATTTTCTGATCAAAGAAATAATTTGCACATATGATTAAATGGTTTATAATTGCTTCATACCAAAACAGATCATCGAATCAAACTTGGTAAGTTCATTAAAAAATAGTCGATAGATTCCCTAGGCGTGGTTAATTCCACTAGATGTTGTGAAACATGATAAGTACTAGGGATCATTTTAAAACATATTACGGTGGAGTCCTTGAGATTACTTCATACTAAGCCGTAGCAAGATAGAGAAGAAGGACTAAACTTGCTGCATAATATGTTTTAAAATGATAAAGTGACCGTAAAGATGTGGCACCTGACTGGTAATCAGGCCTACGCTGGAATGTTACGGTGCTTACTTGTATACCGCAAGAATCATTTTTAAGTGTTGTTCGCGCCGTACCTCAGAAGAAATGGGTTCAGCACTTAAAAATGATACCCCGAGACAATAGCGTGCAACGATAAGGAGAACGCTCTAGTTGTTACTAAAATAGCACGTGATGATACCAATCGTGCGGCATGGTTTGTGGTTATCATCTCTAAGCACTCTACAGTTGGTCGCTACATTCGTAAGAGTGTTTTGAATACTTTAGTGTATTCATTGAGTGCTTAGAGATGATACTTCAGGATCGAAGATTTCAGTTAGTCGGCCAGATTCTAGATAGGCGACGTCATACTGGTTATCGGGGCCCATCCTGGCAGCTTTGGGTCGGCGTATCATTACCAAATTTTAAAAGATGCAGACGCGCAACCTCTCCCTTTCACGGAGCCAAAGTTCGCAGGGTGGTTAGATGAGTTCTGCACCGTTGGGAAAGATTCCTTAGACCAACACTAATTTTACAAGTCAGATAAAAGACGACTTTTTATGGAGCTATCATCTAAAGGTAGGATAAGAGATTTTCATTCTCTAAATCGTGAGTTCAATTCTCCGTAGCTCTTCCAAGTTTCAAGTGACTTTGAAACATCGTTATCTCCTGGATGTAAAACAGTTGAGGTCGTGTTACTCTTAAGCGTGATTAAAGAGCGTCTGAATGTCTCCTTGACGAAAAGACATTACCAGTTCGACAATTACTGCAGAAGAAAAGGTTTGGCCCACGCTCTTGGGTTAGCAATAAGGCTAGTCACCATGGCATAAATTTAGATCAGAGATACATAAGGTTAGCGATGCGCATAACTCTGATCAATTTAATATGGAATCAATTGGAGTAATTAACCAATTCCATTGCCGGGAGTCATGACCCGGTAGACCTAGCAATCATCTAACTGGTTAAGATGGGGCCCTTATCGGCCTTAATGTTGGTTCGAACCCAACTTGCAATTAGGTCTCATTTTTAATCAATCTTCGTAGGTTCAAGACCTACTCGGTGGAGTAACTGCTGGATGGAGATTTCGGTCGGAAGATTGATTAAAAATGATTTTCGGGGGATTAGTGATAAAAGGTAACACGACTGTTTTGCACGCAGTAAAAGCCGGGGCGGTACCGGCATTCTCCACCAAATAATATGGTTCCAGAGCCAGTTGGATAGGCAGCGGATTGCAAACCCGTTTAATAGAGTTCGATTCTCTATGGAACTTCCAGATATACAGCGGGGATGAAAGTTCTCGGCCAGTCTCATAAGCTCGGCCTTGGTGGCGCGATTCCACCCCTCGCTTCCAACTTTAATGGTGTTGAAACTTTAGCAGTGAAGTATCGGACTTTTAATCCGACTAACAGAGTGCAAGTCTCTGCAACGCCACCAGAATTTATGCGTCCGTAACTCAGCGAATAGAGTAGTGGTCTTCTACACCATTTGTCGGGGGTTTGAATCCCTCCGGACGCGCCAGTTTAATATATACGCGCCTGTGGTGAAATTGGTAGACACCCGAGACTTCTACGGAACATCTGCTATTGTGCGGGTGTTCAAAAAAATCTCGTGCCCGTAAGGGCGTGCCGGTTCAAGTCCGGCCAGGCGTACCAAATGGTTATGGCGTTTGAAAGCGAAGTAGTCGAGCCTATTGCCTGTGAAGCAATATATTAGCCGGTGTAAGTCCGGTCGATCGCCCCACAAGTTAAGTAAGCGAATGTGACGCAATTGGTAGACGTGCTTGCCTTAGAAGCAAGATTTTGTGGGTTCGAGTCCCACCATTCGCACAAAAAGAATTTATCCCAATAGTGAAATGAATATCACATAACCCTGCGAAGGTTAAGATTCAGGTTTAATTCCTGATTGGGGTACCAAGAATAACGGAAGCGTGGCAGAGTCCGGCTTATTGCGCCAGTCTTGAAAACTGGAGGGTCTTAAAACGCCACATGAGTTCGAATCTCACCGCTTCCTCCAAATATAAGTCACAAGTGTAGAAGCTGCATATCAGTCTCCAAAACTGCAGGGCACGGAGCGTTACCGTGGTGACTTGCCAAACAATATACGCAGACGTAGCTCCAATCGCGTAGAGCACAAGACTGAAAATCTTGGTGTTGTCAGTTCAAGTCTGACCGTCTGTACCAGATATGCATCCTTAGCTCAGTTGGTAGAGCGGCCGCCTTACAAGCAGTAGGTCGGCGGTTCAACTCCGTCAGGATGTACCAATAATTATATGAGTTTGCGTACGCGTGGTTAGTACAACGAAAAGTGTAGATGGCTTCGAACCATCAGATATGGGTTTGACTCCTGTACTACGCACCAATCATTAATTTGCACACATGTTTCATTGGTTTATAATTACTCTATCAACAAGGAAACAAGTTGGTAGGTAATCTGAGAACCTACAGGTAAAGCTTAGAATTCCATCGAGGATTCTAATAGAAATTTTCTTTAAAAATTTAATAGATAGGTTTCTTTCGCTAGATAAATGCGTAAGGAATTATCTCAAAGCATAAAGCAATAATGGTGTAACAACCGTAAAGAATCATGTCATAGATATATTGCGGCATGTATGTTTTGAGATAATTAATTTGGATGCGTATTCCGCTAAGGAGACGGGAGGGACTGACAAGAGTGTCTGCTAAAGCGGGTATTCTACTAAATCCCTTGCTTTAATGCTCGCTAGGATCGTTACCTAGAGAATCCACCAAGAATTTTGTACCATGACGCAGCTAGTGTGGCGAGTAGGCCTTCACCCTACTGAGACGGGAGCGAAACCCGTATGGTACTCATAACTTCTAATTTTATTAAGCAATCAAGTGGAAAGCAAGAACCACGGAGTAAGTGTTAGATAGCCAGTGACCAGTTATCTTTGCTGCGATTAACAGCGTCGGCAAAGTGTAAAAAAACAGAGTCGAGAAACAACAGGGTATGAATCCCAATTGGTTGCACCCAGATTTAGGTCTTAAAGTGTTCATAGACGCACACGACACTGTCACTGTCGAAGAAGGGGAGCGTTACCCCTTGGGACCGCCAACATATGCAGGTAAGGTGTTTACGGATACACACTAGTCTTCCAAACTTGAATAGCTCGGCTCGATACCGGCTACCTGCTCCAACATGCCTCTTTAAGTTAATGGTAAACTAAACGACCGATAATCGTTAAACGGTGGTTCAATTCCACCAAGAGGTACCAGAATTAATGGGACTTTAGCATAATTGGTGAATGCGTCCAACTCATAATTGGAACGATGAGGGTTCGAGTCCCTTGGGTCCCACAGAATTAAATAGAAAATAGTAAGAATACGCTCTTGAAGCATTGATGGCGATGCGCTGGTTTTGTAATCCAGATAGTGGGTTCAAGTCCTCACAGGAGCACCATGAATTAAATCCACTGGAGTTACAGATAAGTGCCACTCCATAAATAAACTTTAGGCACAAAGGTAAGGATGTGGACGACTTACCAAGAATTTAGTAAGACATTGGATTGACCACGACGCCAAGTTCACGTTAAGATGTCTCAAGTATAAATAACAGGTTTGGTCATGTTTATACACGAAAAGAATAAAACTTTGTGCTGACCGTAAGCAAACAAGGTGTAGGCGTTCCGCTGTTAACGGAAAATAAGCTAAGTTCGATTCTTAGACGGTCAGCACAAAGTTTTTAACAAATAATCGCCATTGCACAAGGCGTATAAAAAGACAAATTTTGTGCAGCATGTGGGTGTAGGATAAAAGTAATCTACCTGTTTGCCAAACAGGATAACCAGGGGCAGTACCTGGCTCTCATACCAAAAAATTTAGAGAGTAAAGTGAGAGTCATCTGTCAGAGTGTCGATTAGCCCGGTCCATGTCGCCTGCTTTGGGAGCAGGAGTGAGAAATCACATCGTAGGTTCGAATCCTACCACTCTGACAGATGACTCTAAATGTGCACGCGACGTTTTATAGAATAGCATCAGATGATACAAAAAGAATGTGCACAGATATTTTGTTTCATACTATTCTACTTTTGTGATTCACAAAAGTAGGACCTGAGTTTCATAAGCTCAAGAAGAAGGGGCAGTACATTCTATCACTACCAGTTAAGGATTATTGTATGTCTCACGAAGACGATAAAATTAGACATTCCAAGAGATTGTTCAAGGATGAAAATACAATCAAGAAACAAGTAAAGATTGCCAAAAGACATAAGAATACTTCTCCTGAACATTCTTATGCAAAATTACATGCTATGACATGCGGCGATTCGAATTGTGTTATGTGTGGCAATCCAAGAAAATTCTTCGGCGAACTCACAATACAAGAAAAAAGGTTTATACAAATTCAAGATTAGAAAGGATATATCATGTTTCCCCAAGTGCTAACTCTAGATTCAGCTGGCCACCCTCAAGCCTGGAGTTCCTGGGAAGATGGGATTATCTATAAATGCAAAGATTTGATCGCGTGGTCTCTTGGCGATGAAACAATTTATCGTGGTGGCACTTCTCGTCTGACTGGACTTCAGTCGACAGTTTCAGTTCCTTCTATTATTGCTTTACGCGGTAAAATAAATAACAAGACCAGATCTGTTCCATTGACTAATAGAAATCTTTTTGGTCGTGACTTGTATACATGCGCATATTGTGGAAAACATGTTGTCGGGGCTGATGCTACTCGAGATCATATTTTAGCTACCTCTCGTGGTGGCGAAAACTCTTGGACTAACTGCGTCACAGCTTGCAAACAATGTAATTGCCATAAAGATTGTATGACACTAGAAGAAGCAAGAATGGAACTTCTATATATTCCTTATGTTCCAGATAGAGCAGAAGCTTTGATCATCTCTAATAGAAATATATTGGTAGATCAGATGTCCTTTCTTGTAGCAAAGCTTCCAAAACATTCGAGAATGAGGATTAATTAAAGAATATGAGCCATGCGGTAAAGGCAGCAGTTTGCTAAACTGTAGATCGGTAAAACGGTCGTTCGGTTCGACTCCGAAATATTCTGCCAAATTTATGCGGGATGAATCATAAAGTACGATAGCTGACTTTGAATCAGCCTAACTAGGAGCGTTACCTAGATCCCGTGCCAAACAAAAATTTTACTTCTGTTCAATATAGAAGTATAATAAATTATGAAAATTTTAACTAGATGGAGTATTCCAAATGAAAGATAAAAGTGTAAAACGCGCCGAGGCAATTACTCGGAATGCTGCTTGGGCTAAGATGACTCCAGCTCAACAATTGGCTTATCTAGATTCGTTGGGTCTAGATGCAGTGAAACAACGCAAGAAAATTGCTTCTAAAATGAAAGGTGAATGATTATGACTACAATGAGTGTAACTCGTGCTTTGGCCGAATTGAAAAGAATTGACGACAGAATTAATCGGGCAGTGATGGGGTCGACGTTTATCGGCGTATCGGTTGGTGCTGGTGCGCAAACTAAGGTATTTGGAGTTTCAGGCGTTTCCGTAGAGCAGAGCAAATCTCAGATTCAATCTGCATATGATTCAGTTACATCGCTGTTTGCTCAGCGATCAGCGATCAAAGCTGCGTTGGTTAAATCTAATGCTACTACTATGGTAAGTCTTGGTTCAATGACTTATTCTGTCGCCGAAGCTATTGAACTGAAGAAATCAGTTGTTAATCAGCAAGCGTTGTTAAATATGCTCAAGCGTCAGCATACTAAAGCTCAAGCCGAAGTTTCTCAGTTGAATGCTCAACTTGAAGCTGCTATCGATTCTAATCTGAAGACTGTATATGGTTCAGATAAGTCTAAGCTTGACAAAGATTCATATGATCTGATCGCCAAACCTCAGAAAGCAATGAAAGAAGCAGCTTTGATTGATCCGATGGACATTGTTGCCAAGATTGCTGCTTTAGAAGAAGAGATCTCATTAGTTGCTACTGAGCTTGATTTTACATTATCCGAAAGTAACGCCAGGACAGAAATCAAAATTTAAATAAGAGAAATACATTGTTAGGGTGAACAGACTAGAACGACCTTACTTCTGGGCTCAGTATCAAAATATGCCCAATCATTTGTTTTATACAAACGAACTATACACGCTTAAGACCCGATGAGGGTTTTGTTAAACTCAAAGCTTAAGTCTCAAAGTTCAAAGTTTAAAATTTATGTTTCACGTCTCAAATTTTGAAAGCACAAAGATTAGCCTGTGACCATACGAAAGTATGTAGGCATTCAAAGCTCTTCAAATCCTGAATCGCGTTTTCGTAGGCGGAGTCACCTCAGTTTGTACGTCAGGCTGCCCTAATTAATGTATCGTTTTATAATTATGAAAAAATTGTTATTTTCTTGCTTGTTTGTATTTAGCAGTTATACATATTCAAGCAATTGCCCACATCTATATCCAAACGGAATTCCTATCGTTATTGTTGACACAGTAGAATTATGTAATTCATTCTATGTAGTGTTATTTGATCAAAATAAAAACTCAGCAGTTTTTGCTTCAGAGCGTCTTGTGGTAGGTTCTGCCATTGGATCAGCAAATAGAGTCAATTCATATCGTACTGATACTAGACTAAAATCTGGTCCTAAAGTAGCAGATTATGCAGGTTCTAATTATGACAGAGGTCATATAGTACCAGCTGATGATGCATCATCTCCAGAAGAGATGAGAGATACGTTTTTGATGTCTAATATGACTCCTCAAGATTCTACATTAAATCGTCAAGCTTGGACTGCATTAGAATTAAAAATTAGAAAATACGCGATCGCTCAGCCAACAGATGTATATGTTGTCAATATTCCAATTTATAATGATCTATGGCCGACTATTGGCGCGTCTATGATTCCGGTTCCGATTGGCTATTGGAAGTTTAGTATAACTCCAACTGAAACTATTGGATATTTTGCAGGAAACACTCATGGTGCTAAAGTTATTGAATATAAAAACATTTCAGTGAATCAAATTCTATCGACATTTAATGAAATAAAATGAAACAAAAAGAAATAGATTTTTTAATTTCTGTTGCCAAATTAGCAGCTGAACAATCTTATGCAATACGCCTCAAAGTTGGTGGAGTAATTACAGATCAACACGGAAATATTATTGCTTATTCATACAACGGAACTCCAAGAGGCGCTGATAATTCTTGCGAACGAAAAGAATATGCTCAGCATATCAATTGTTCTCCGTCAGATGAATTTCCATTGATTGATTTAACTTCTAACAAACCTACATATAAATTGGTCACTAAAGATAATGTAATCCATTGCGAACAGAATTTAATTGCTCATGCTGCTCGCAGAGGTATTTCTATCAATCATGGGAAAGTATTTCTAACGCATTCACCATGTATACATTGCGCGTCATTAATGATTCAGTCTGGAATTGAAGAAGTTTATTTTGTCGAAAAATTCAGAACATATGATTTAGTATTCGCTGAATATAGTAGTCGTCTCAAATTAATTAAAGTATGATCAACTTTCTTATTGGATTAATCATTGGATTAATTACTGGAGCTATAGTTTCTACTATAGCATTACATAAACTAGGTATTTGTAGATTTTAAATTATGACAACGTATTTTCATGACTATTCGCTAGTCAGACTTCTTCATAAAAATGGTCCTGAAATTGTTCATCACATCATTTCATTAAATGATTCAGATCGTTATCTTAGATTTGGATATGTCTGCTCTGACGAACAAGTCGCTAAATATGTATCAAATACCATTAATCAAGAAGATGTACAAAAGAATTTTTGGTATGGAATTTACGATCAAACTAACCTTATTGCGACTCTTCATGTTGCTATGGGTAATGGATTGGCTGAATTTGCATTTACGACAGACGAAAAATATCGCGGTCAAAAGCTTGGTCAATTGTTATTTGCTCGCGGATATCAGTTAGCGACAGAATTTCAAATCAGTAGAATTTTTATGGCGTGTTTGAGTCAAAATGCTGCTATGCGGCATATTGCGAAAAAATTTGGAATGGCCGTTGTTACTCATGGCACCGATTCTGAAGCGTCTATTAATATCACGTATCCGGTTCCGCTGAGTAAAATTTCAGAAGTACATCATATCTTGGTTGATAAAGGCATAGTATGACTGGATGGGTCAGAATGACCAGAGATCACTTCTGATTAGCTGTCTGGCAGTTTCCATTGTTATACTGATCGATCATCTTAAACACACTCTTTAAATTAATTTGCACAAATGTTCGACTAGTTTATAATCATTCTATCGACAAACCAATTAGAATACGAAATGAGTACAAATCTTTACGTTCAAGGAACTCGCAAGGCTGCAGTAAAAGTTAAAGGCAAGAGAAAAACTGTTGTTGATAAAACAGAATTTTCTCTATATCAAACTCCTACAATTATTACTCGATTAGTACTTAGTAATGGTACTAACGAGAAAAAAATCGAAGAATACATCAAATGGGTTCAATCTACGTCAGATGCTCCTTATGTTGAACCGGTTTATGATTACACGGCCGAAGCAAACGAAGATTTCGAATATCCTAAGATTGGCTATCGCACAGTTTATCCGGCCCAAGAACATGTTAAAGAACTTCGCGAATGGCTTAGTAAGTGTGACGAAGAAGACTATACGGTAGAATTCTATTCTGTTTAATTTGCACAAATGATCTGATAGTTTATAATTACTCCATCGACAAACCAAGGATTATTATGAAGATCACATGTTCAAACGGAGTTTACAGTTTTACTGCTCAAAACGGGAAAACTTACTCTTCTAAAAACAAGAAATACGTCGAATTTCAATTCGCTCGTCAATCTGAAACAGTTCAGCAAACAGACGAACAAGAACAAGAACAAGAACAATTTTCCATTAACGAGCGTTTCGAATTCATCGAAAACTATGTTTCTATGGTTGCCGAAAAAATTCAGCCTTCAGTTATTCTTACTGGTACCGGTGGTATTGGCAAAACATTCACCGTTAACAAATCTCTGAAAGCAGAAGGTTATACTGATGTGTCTAATTTGGAATCTTTCGTTGAAGGTCAACAGCTTCCACGCAAACACTATCGTGTTATCAAAGGTTACTCTACACCGAAAGGTTTGTATCGCATGCTCTTCGAGAATAAAGATTCTATATTGATTCTCGACGACTGCGACAATGTTTTCGGCGACCCAGTTGCAGCTAATCTGCTTAAAGGCGCTTTGGATTCTAGCGCAGAACGCATTATTTCTTGGAATGCAGAATCTCGCGACGAAGATCTTCCTCGTTCTTTCCGATTCACCGGTGGCGTTATTTTTATCTCTAACTTAAATAAAGAAAAAATTCCTCAAGCTCTTCGCACTCGTGCAGTATGTGTAGACGTTTCGATGAAACTTGAAGAGAAAATCGAACGTATGAAACATATTCTGGAAGATAAAGAATTTATGCCAGAAGTCGATTGTTCTATTAAAACTTCTGCTCTGAACATTATCAACCAATATAAAGCTCAAGCTCGTGAAGTTTCTATGCGGTCTTTGATTCAAGTTATCCGCATTGGTCAGAAATTCACCGGTGAGAAATTCTCCAAAATGGCACAATACGCTTTGACCAACTAAAAGGAAAATCAAAATGAAACATATTAAAACTTTGCTTATAGCTACTGTGATGGCGGTGTCTACTGCTTCTACTCTAGCACAACCCCGTCATCACCACAATAGCTCTAGAGACATTGCAATTGGCATGGCTATTGGTTCTATTGGCACTGCATTGATATACCAGAATCAACAACGTGAATCGGTTCCTGTATATGTAGCTCCTCCAGTGCATATTCAGCCTAATACATACGTAGCTCCTCCAGTGTATATTCAGCCTCCAGTAGTGTATGGTAACAATCTTGGTTGGATGACATATAACCCTAGAACAGGTCTTTGGGTTGATCAAGCTGGGCGTGAATGGACTCGTCCACAGTAATGAAGAATTTTTAAACTTAGAAAAGGACGAAAATGATTAATGAAACTAAAACTTATTCAGTAGCAGTTGATGTGAGACATTATGTTGATGTAGATTGTGAAACGATGGAAGAAGCTAGAGATGCAGCAATTGACTTTGCATCTACCATGAAGCCTTCTATTTTTCTAAATAGTCTCAATTGGCTTGATACTCAGACGGTGAAATATTCTGTATCAGAAACTTTCATGCCTGACTAATGGACTTAATAGAAAACCCCGATTTTCAGCTGATCAAATCTAAGCACGAAATTATTGCTAAGAAATTATCATTTTCGTGGGGTGACCAGTTGTTTTATACATTCTTTGAAAATTTGTTGGCTGATACCAGAAATGGATCTAGAAAAGGATTTGACTCAGACGTGTTTGATGCGTTAATGAGACTGTATTCGTTGCATGCTAATATGACGCCAAAACAAGAAACTAAAACTGGAATCTGGAGTTATGACTCTAGATTCGGTTCTTTTTAAAAATTTCTGATTTCGTCTATATGTGATAAAATTAATTTTTACACACGCAATAAATAGTTATGTCAGTTACGTGTGGTCTGACAATACCAAACCACCAATTACTTAAGAAAGAAACTACTAAAATGGCTACAATGAATTTTGAATCTCTCCTGGCGCAAATCGATTCCGTGACCGCCAAAAAGAAATCATATGATGATGGCTCCGAAAATTTTTGGAGATTGACCAAAGATAAAGCTGGAAATGCGTCTGCAGTGATTCGGTTTTTACCTAACAAAGAAACTACTGATATTCCGTTTGTCCGTATTTACACTCATTCTTTTAAAGATCCGACAACAAATCGTTGGTATATCGAGAATTCTCTGTCTACTATCGGAGAACAAGATTATATCGCTGATATGAATCGTGAACTTTGGAATTCTGGATTGGAAGAAAACAAAAAGATTGTTTCTGCTCGAGCTCGAAAGCTTAATTATATCTCTAACATTTTGGTCGTTAAAGATCAAGAAAATCCAGAGAGTGAAGGTAAAGTATTTAAATTTAAATACGGCAAGAAAATCTTCGATAAGATCATTGCTGCAGCTAAGCCAGACGAAGATCTTGGAGAAGAACCAGTCAATGTGTTTGAACCAGAAGAAGGTGCTGACTTCTTGCTACGCATGACTATCGTAGCAAATTTTCCTAATTATGATTCTTCTAAGTTCTCTTCTAAGAAGCCAATTGCTGGCGGAAAAAAACGTATTGAAGAAGTTCTGTCTCAGCGTTATGATTTGGCTGAAGAAATTGCTCCTTCTAAATTCAAGACAAAAGAAGAACTCAAGAGCAAGTTTCTTTGGGTTACCGGTCAAGATGCTAAACCAGCAAGTCAAAGCAGCTATGACGCTGAACTAGATGAATTGACTAAAATTGCAGAAGAACCAGCTTTAGCAGTTAAACCAAAAACTGTTGAAACTAAAAAGCCTCCAATTGTAGTATCTGACGATGACGATGATTCTGCGTTTTTTCAAAGTTTGATTGACGAGTAATTTTCTTTATAAATAGATTTGAATCAATCAAATCGGCTAAACGCATAGGGGATCAGATTGATAGTCTGATCCCCTTTTTTTATTATGATAAAAAAACTAATACATTTCTTAGAGCATTTATTCAAACAAAACAAATGCGACGTGGTTACTTGGAAAGAAAATGGATTTTTGCATTTTGGAATAAAGTGCAAAGAATGTGGATCAGTAGAGTCAGTAAATAAAATTTTTTATAACGAAAGTGAGATAGATAATGGATAAACAAGTTGTAATTTTAAGAATGCCCGACGGTGTAGAAATTCTAGCTACAGTCGTAGAAAACGCAGGCTCTTATTTCTGTAGAGATATCATTCAAATCATTACTGACGTAGATGAACGTGGTCAAGGCAGAATGGGATTTATGGAATTTATGCCGTATGCCGATAAAGAAGCTGGATTCGCTGTTCCGTCATCAATTGCTTCTATTGCTTTTCCAAGTAAAGAATTGCTTGATCATTATAATGAACGATTTGGTAAAATCATTACTCCGTCTACGAAATTGAAATTAGTCTAATATGTTTCATCTTAGAATTTTACTAAAGACGCTACTAACGATTCCGTTGGCGATCGGAGCTCATTTATTTGGATCATTCATTGTTCTAGTTATGATTCCGACTACAGTGTATGATATGATCGTTCAACATGAAATAAAGGAATTATCAAATGGCTCTTTATGATTACGTTTGTTCAGAATGCAATCAAGTATCCGAACTAAATAAGCCAATTTCAGACAGAGATTTGGTCGAAAACGATGAATGTAAAAATTGCGGAACTATCGGAAAATTAAGCCGATGTCTATCTTCTCCGTTGGTCGGATATTCTACAGTAGTATCTGGTGGCTACGGAAGTAAAGTTCCAGAGGGATTTAAAGAAGTGCTTAACAAAGTTCATAAAGCTTCGCCTGGGTCTCATTTGGATAAATCTTCAAGATATATTTGAGAAAGGATTTCTGACGAATATCACATATTTAGCTTCTACGGTTTCAAAACAATTATAAAAGGAAATACCATATATGGCACGTGCTCCAGCAACACCAAGAAAATCTAGTCCAACTACTCAGACTGAAAGAACAGCAAAAAGAATAGCTCGTCAGCAGAAAGCCTTAGAAAAAGAAATGCTTGTTGACATGAACGTCAAAGTAATTCCAAACGGCGGAAAAATGCCAAAGCTATCAGATTTAAAGAAAATTGCTCCGATGACTGATACTCAGAAAGATATTTTTTCTGCTTGGGAAAATGCTCCAGAAGATAATATTGGATTTGTTCTTCATGGTTCGGCAGGAACCGGTAAATCTTATTGCGCTATGTATTTGGCGCTAAAAGAAATTTTAGATACAGAAACTACATACAAGAAAATTGTGCTAATTAGATCTGCCGTTCAGACTAGAGATGTCGGATTCTTGAAGGGAACTGATAGCGAGAAGGCTGCGGTTTATGAATTGCCATACAAAGATATTTGTGGCGATCTAACTAAAAATTATCATGCATATGATAAACTTAAAGAAGCGTTTAAGATCGAGTTTATGTCAACTAGTTTTTTGCGTGGAACTACGTTCAACGATTGTATTGTTATTATTGATGAAGCTCAGTCTTGCAATTGGCACGAACTGAATACTGTTATGACTCGAATCGGAAACAATTCCAAACTGTTCGTATGTGGAGATATGGTACAAAACGATTTGATTAAAACAAAGAACGATGTTTCTGGATTCAAAGAATTTCTGCAAGTATCATTATCAATGCCAGAATTTAGATCTTATAAATTCACTCCAGACGATATTGTTCGTTCAGGATTCTGCCGGTCATGGATTACTACATGTGAAAAGTTAGGGTTATAAATGAAATTTAAAGAATAGCCACAAGATTTGGAATACAAGTGAGTTTGCCAAAGAACACAAAATTGTAATGAGAAAACATGATGAAATTCAAAATCCCACCAAAGTCTGAAACTTTATTCGAAGATATAGAAAATGCAAAATTAGTTTCTAATTTTTTTTACGGACAGGTAGTAACAGATCAGCTATTGGGATACACAAAACTGATAGTTAACTATAAGTTTGGGTATCCACATGAAGCAATAGTATTAGATGCTTCAGAAAAGGTTATAGATGGATTTGTAGGAGCAATTTGCGACGAATATCCATATAACAACAAAAAACTTATAGAATATCTAGTATGAAAAATTTTTCTTGTTATGAAACTGTGAAACATCAGAATTTTCAACTAGTCAGAGACGATTCTGGTCCAATAAGATACTACATTGACTTAGAAGGAAATAAGTATAGATCAGTTACTTCTTTCGTGAGTCAATTTAGTTCTGGTAAAGAACATCTTGAAAAATGGAAAAATGCTGTAGGAGAAAAAGAAGCAGAAAGAATTTGTTCTAATGCTGCTACTAGAGGAACTGCAATCCATTTAGCTTGCGAAAATCTTCTCCTAAATAAGCCGTGGGATGATATCTCGATGTTCTACAAGCAAGATTTTATTGCGATGAAAAACCATTTAGAACAGCATGTTGATAATGTATTCGCTCTAGAGCATCAAATGTATTCTAAAATAATCGGTCTGGCAGGGACAGTAGATTGTATTGCTGAATACGATGGTAAGATCGCGATTATAGATTTTAAGACCAGCTCTAGATTGAAGTATCGAGAAGAAATCAATTCTTACTTTCTTCAATGCGCTGCATATGCAATCATGGTATACGAAAGATATGGAATCAAGATTAACGATTTAGTTATTCTGATGGTTGTCGAAGGAAGTCCAACTGTAGAAGTATTCATTGAGCAGACTTCAGTGTGGGGAAAGAAATTAGTAGAATTAACTAAAAAGGAATAATATGAAAGCTAGCCAAGAAGACCAAATCATTGAACTGATTTCTAGTTCAGACGAAAACAATAACAGATCTCCAATGATCAAAATGAACAAGCACGAAATTGTTCAATATCAAGTCTTCATCGACGAAGAAATCGGAGAACCAAAAAAATATCGCGATTTAATTTCAGCACTGTATTCAGCTGGTTCAAATGACGTTTTTAACATTATCATCAATTCAATCGGTGGTTACTTAAGCTCTACTCTGGCAATAATTGAAGCGATTAAAACAACAAATGCGACCGTAGTTGCAATTTTAACTGGAGATTGTCATTCTGCTGCTAGTATCATTGCTCTACACTGTCACAATATTATCGTGACAGATTCAGCAACAATGATGATTCATACAGTTCAATTGGGTTATGGCGGAAATATGCATTCGGTGCAACGCCATGCAGATTTCTCGACCAAAACTTCTAATGAACTGTTGCATTCTACTTACGAAGGATTCTTAACAGATAAAGAAATGCTAGACGTTAGAACTGGTGTAGAGCTTTGGCTAGATTCTAAAGAAATTAAGAAACATCTAAATAACAAGATGAAATTTCTCGAAGAAAAACTTTCTAAAAAGAATTCAAAAAAACCTTCACGAAAGACAGATTTGTCAGACTTAGATGATTCTACTTCATGATTTCGTATCTGTCTTTCCAAATATTCAGACTTGATTTAAAGAGAGTTTCAGTAGATTTATCTAGACAATAAGTAACTGCAGTATCTTCAGAGCTTCTAATCGACCGGCCGATTCCTTGTAGGATTTTATATAAAGTGGTTTCTTTATATATGTTCCCGTAAGAATCGGCTATTTTTTTGACTCTAAGATCGCCTAAACTTGGATATGGTGTCTTGCAAATTACCTGATACCTAGATTGATCTCCTGCAAAATCAAGCCCTTCAAAAATAGAAGGTGACATCAGTACTCCAGATCCTTTATGTTTTCTAAATTCTTCTACAATATCTGTAGACTTTGTTCCTTGAGTGTGAACAAAAAGTCTGACTGATTTTGGAATTGCATCTACTAGCATTTTTGAAGCATAAAACGACGGAACTAGGATAATACCCTTTTCATTCTTGTGATGCTCGACAATATAATGTATGACTTTGGCCATATCTTTAAATGTCTGCGGGTCTTGCATTTTCGAGTAGTTTAAATTCTCTTTCCCGATAAAAAATATCGGTTTATTCTCTTTTGGAAAAACGTCTTCTGGATTAATAAAATCAGTATCAGTATCTCTGAGATTGAAAGTAGTTTCAGCAAACTCTTTAGAAATAGTCGCAGACATGAAAAGATTGTATCTCCCAATTAGCTTATGCATCATATCTGCAACGAAAATCGGTTTAATTGAAATCTGTTTATCTATTGTGTCATCAAATACATGATCATACTTGTTCGTTAAGAAAGAGTCAATTAGATCAGCTAATCTGGCAAATCTTGTCTGAATTTTCTTTACTTTGTTTTTAGCTTTAAGATCTGGTATTAGTGCTGCTTGGTGAGAACATACATCTATAATTGCAGTGTAAATTTTCAGAAGATCGGTAATCTTTTGCTTATAATTATAATTGTTGATTTTTCGAAATTCAATTTCTTTTCGGAATAAAACTAGATCTGCTTTTTGGTTATCTGCTTTTCCATTCAGATCATTAAGTACATCACATAATTTATTCAACGAATCTACAGATGCATCAATAGAGATCTGAGAACAGAATGTTTCGTTAAGCAAATGCGCTTCGTCAAAGACTTGAAGGTTTCTATCTAAAAGATGATCAGATTTTAGTTTAGAAATCATGAAGTACGAATAATTTGTAATCAGATTTTCTGTTTTGTTAATAATCTTTTTACTACGGTCATATGAACAATTGGAACAATATTTCTGCTGTTCCATTTCAGACAGCTCTGATTTAACACATTCTTCTCCTGTTGCGAATGAATTCCCTAGCTGTCTAAAATATTCGCAACTATAATTATTAGCGCCTTTAACTCTAAAGAATTTAAATTCTGAAAGATGCTTAAAAGAATCTCCATATTGATCAATCAGCTGATTGGTTGAAGATAAGTAAATTCCAGCCAGATTAGAGTCAGAAATATGTTTAAGCACTTCTGCTACTACAGCTGCAATAATAGATTTTCCAATTCCAGTACCAGCACACAAAATAACATTTTTCTTTTTCTTTTCTATAAAAGAAACAATGATTTGATTAATGATTTCTACTTGATTGTTTCTAGGAGAAAATCCTAGAACTTCAAAAGCAGTTAAAATCTCTTGAGTACGATCCATTTTTAAATTCATCCTTTAATTTCGGTATTCAACTTAAATAACGTTGATATGCTATTGTATGCTCGATTGAATGTTTTGTACAATTTTTAGAGCGAAATTGTTACTAAATGTAACTTTTTAGAAATAGTCTTTAAAATCAATAGATTATCGATCTAAAAAGAATTGTACACGCATAGAATCAGCA
>JFJP01020435.1_pt1 | contig 21010 bp, 17 predicted proteins | sample 431651 | NCBI WGS metagenome assembly JFJP01 (sample SAMN02602958, study PRJNA72255) | Microbial mat metagenome, whole genome shotgun sequencing project. | biome: fresh water; feature: sink hole; material: water; isolation source: purple microbial (photo- and chemosynthetic) mats found in...
GTCGAAGCTGATGACCACCGACTGGCACGAGGTGTCGCGCTTGTAGCCGGGGGCGAAGAGCGGGCGCAGCGGGCGGTCGGTCAGGCGCGAGATCAGGGTCTCGTGCTCGGAGGGGCGCTGCTCACGGCGGAAGAAGTTGCCGGGGATGCGGCCGGCGGCGTACATCTTCTCGCGGTAATCGACGGTCAGCGGGAAGAAGTCGAGGCCGAGACGGGGGTCGCCGTCGCAGACGGTGGACATGACGAAGGTCTCGCCGCAGCGGACGACGACCGAGCCGTTCGCCTGCTTGGCGAGGTAGCCGGTCTCGATCTCGATCATGCGGGCGTCGAGGCCTTCGCCGACGACGACGGAGACCGTCGTCTTCTTCATGTTGAGGGCGGTGAGCGCAGTATTGCGGTCCATGGGAGCTCCTTGGGCACGATGGCCCAGGTGCCGCGCGCCCTCGGCCTATCCATATCGCCGTCGAGCAGGCTCGGCGGCGGTAAGGAGAGGCGACCAGGGGTGCGGCTGGGTTGGTGTTCTGGGTGGGTTGTGAAAGAGAGAAAGAAAGCGGCCCCGGGCGGATGCCCGGGGCCGTTAAGGAAGTCAGATCTTCTGACGGATGCCGAGCTTCTCGGTCAGCTTGCGGTAGCCTTCGACATCGTTCTTGCCGATGTACTTGAGCAGCTTGGCGCGCTGGGCGACCATCAGCAGCAGGCCGCGGCGGCTGTGGAAGTCCTTCTTGTGGCCCTTGAGGTGCTCGGTGAGCTGGTTGATGCGCTCGGAGAGCAGGGCGACCTGGACGGGGGCCGAGCCGGTGTTCTTGGCGTTGCCGCCGTATTCGGTGATGAGCTTGGACTTGAGTGCGGTTTCGAGGGGCATGGTACGCGATCCCGTGGGAACGGGTGGATGTGAATGGCCTGAGGGTCGTCCGCGTGAACGAGACCCCACGCCGGGGAGGGGAGCAGGATAGTGGGACGAACTGTGGAAGCAAGGGACGCAGGGTGAGTAGCTTTGAGCTCGGAGCTTGGAGCTTAGAGCCCGCACGATCGACTGGCGTCAGTCCCGCCCTGCGGGCTCCAAGCTCCAAGCTCAAAGCTCAAAGCTATGCCCTCACCCCATCAGCGACTTGACGCGGGCCGCGGTCGGGCTGCGGATGACGCCGCGATCGGTGACGATGGCGGTGATCAGCTCGGCCGGGGTGACGTCGAAGCCGGGGCTCCACACCGCGACATCGGCCGGGGCGAAGAGGGCGCCGCGCGGGCGGCGCACGGCGTCGGCTTCGCGCTGCTCGATCGGCATGCGGGTACCGTCGCGCAGCTTGAGGTCGAAGCTGGAGTAGGGCGCCGCGACGTAGAACGGGATGCGGTGGCCCTTGGCCAGGACGGCCAACTGGTAGGCACCGATCTGGCCGGCGCTGTCGCCATTGGCGGCGATGCGGTCGGCTCCGACGATGACCGCCTTGACGACGCCGGTGGCCATCAGCGCCCCGGCCATGCTGTCGCAGATCACCGTCACCGGCACGCCAGCACGCTGCAGCTCGGGGGCGGTGAGGCGGCTGCCCTGCAGCAGCGGACGGCTCTCGCCGACGAAGACCTGCAGCTTGCGGCCGAGCTGATGGGCGCGCACGACGCAGCCCAGCGCGGTGCCGACGCCGCCGGTCGCCAGGGCGCCGGTGTTGCCGATGGTCAGCACACCGCCCGCCAGCAGCGGGGCGCCGTGGTCGGCGATGCGCGCGCACAACTCTTCATCCTCGCGGTGGATGCGCTTGGCCTCCATCAGCAGGCGGGCACACATCTCGAGGGCGGTGAGGTGGCCGATGTGGCGCTTGAAGCAGGCGCGCTGGCGCTCAAGGGCCCAACGCAGGTTGACCGGGGTCGAGCGCACGGCGGCGAGACGCTCGATCGCCTGGTCAAGGTGCTTGGAGAGGATCGCGCTGCCCTTGCCGGCGGCAGCCGAGGCGCGCGGGATCAGGTGCAGGACGACGCCGTAGGCGCCAGCGATGCCGATGGCCGGCGCACCGCGCACGCTCATCTCGGCGATCGCCTCGACCACGCCATCGAGGTCACGCAGCGGCAGGTAGCGCACGGTGCCGGGCAACCGGGTCTGGTCGAGGACGACCAGGCGACCGCTTTCGAGACCGCCATCCCAGGCGAGGCTCTTGAGCGGCTTCAGAGTGTCGGCGGGCGTGCGGGGCATGGCGGGACTCCTGGACGGGTCTCGCAGCATGGGCCGCCGCATCGGCTCCGCAACCGCGCAGGGCTACGCGGCGGCGACCGCCTCAGCGAAGCGGCGGAACAGGTACAGCGGATCGGCCGGGCCGGGCGCCGCCTCGGGATGGTACTGCACCGAGAACTGCTTCTTCACCGTGTGCTCGATGCCGGCGCAGGTCATGTCGTTGAGGTTGACGTGGCTCATGCGCACGCCGGCGGGCAGACTCTTGGGATCGACCGCGAAGCCATGGTTGTGGCTGGCGATCTCGACCTTGCCGTCGGACAGGCGCTTGATCGGGTGGTTCGAGCCGCGGTGACCAAACTTCAGCTTGTAGGTCGTGGCGCCGTAGGCGAGGCCAAGGATCTGGTGGCCGAGACAGATACCGAACACCGGGATGTCGGTCTGCAGCAGTTCACGCACGCTGGCAATGACGCTGGTGACGGCGGCCGGATCGCCGGGGCCGTTGGACAGGAAGATGCCGCGCGGCTTGAGCGCGAGGATGTCGGCGGCGCTGGTCGTGCTGGGCACGACGCGCACGCGGAAGCCGCACGACACCAGCAGGCGCAGGATGTTGCGCTTGATGCCGCAGTCGATCGCGACGACCAGCGGCCGGCCGGGCAGCTTGGGCCAGTCGATCGGGGTGCCGAACAGCTTGGGGTCGCTCGGCTCGTCCCAATCGTAGGCGGCGGCGCACGAGACCACGCTGGCGAGGTCGAGGCCGGCCATCGACGGGGCCTGCTTGACCCGCGCGATCAACTCGGCGTCGCTGGCATCCTCCGAGCTGATCACCGCATTGACCACGCCCGAGACACGCAGGCGGCGGGTGATGGCGCGGGTGTCCACCCCGTCGATCGCGACGATGCCGGAACGGGCGAGGAAGGCAGGCAGACTCTCGACCGAACGGAAGTTCGACGGCACCTCGCAGCAGTCGCGCATCACGAAACCGCTGACCTGGGCGCGATCGCTCTCCATGTCCTGCGGCGAGATGCCGTAGTTGCCGATCTCCGGGTAGGTCATGGTGACGATCTGGCCGCAGTAGCTGGGGTCGGACAGGACCTCCTGGTACCCGGTCATGCCGGTGTTGAACACCGCCTCGCCGGTGGTCGTGCCGATCGCACCGACCGAACGGCCACGGAAGATGGTCCCATCGGCGAAGACGAGGCGGGCGACGCGATCCGGCATGGGGGGCTCCTGGCTGGCGGGCGGGAGTGTTATGCGCCGTCCCGGATGGCAACCGGGAGCGCGGGCGCCCCCGCCCGACCGGCGCGCGGGCGCCCCCGCCCGCGCCGAGGCTTGCGACCTTGATCCTGTAGAGAGATAGTGCCGCACATGGACGATCCCCACAGCAACCCCGGCGGGCGGGGGCGCCCGCCATCCGGTCGGGCGGGGGCGCCCGCGCTCCGTGGCGTGCATGATCGCGGCTATCTGCCGCACTGGGACTTCGGGGGCGGCATCCAGGCGATCACCTACCGGTTGGCTGACAGCATGCCCGCCGAGGCGCTGGAACGCATGCGTGATGGCCTGCCCACGGGCGACGACGGCAAACCAGACCAGCAAGCCCTGCGCCAGCGCATCGAGGCCTGGCTCGATGCCGGCCACGGGTCTTGCCTCTTGCGGCAGGATGCCGCAGCCGAGGCAGTCCTGCGCCACTGGCAGCAGCGCGATGGACAGGATTACCGCCTGATCGCCTGGGTGGTCATGCCCAACCATGTCCATCTGGTGATCGAGGTGATCGAAGGACGCAGCCTGGGGCGCATCGTCGAGGCCTGGAAGTCCTGCTCGAGCCGCAGCATCCGCAATGCCGTTGGCGGTGATGGGCCGGTATGGCAAAGGGACTACTGGGACCGCTGGGTGCGGGACCAGGATCACCTCGCCAAGGTGGTGCGCTATGTCGAGGATAATCCGGTGAGGGCGGGGCTGGTGGAAGCGGCGGAGGATTGGCGGTGGGGGAGCGCTCACACCACGCGGGCGGGGGCGCCCGCGAGCCGGTCGGGCGAGGGCGCCCGCGCTCCATGAGATACGCCATCGGCCTGGGCGGGAACCTCGGGGATGTGCCGGCAACCGCGGCACGGGCGCGGGGCCTCCTCGCCGCCGAGAGTGTGGTCGTCGAGGCCGCGGCCCCGTGGCTGGCCACCGCGCCGATCGGTGGGCCGCTGCAGCCCCCCTTCCACAACAGCGCGTGGATCGTCAGTTGCGGCTACGGCCCGCACGGCCTGCTCGCCTGCCTGCAACGCACCGAAAGTGCCTGCGGGCGGGTGCGCGAGGTGCGCTGGGGGCCACGCACCCTGGATCTCGACCTGCTGCTGGCTGAGGACGGCACGATCGTGACCACGCCGGTGCTGGCACTGCCGCATCCGCGCCTGCATGAGCGGCTGTTCGTCCTCCTGCCCCTCGCCGCGATCGCACCGGACTGGGTGCATCCGACGCTCCACCAACGCATCCGCGACTTGGCCGCACTTCCGCCTTCCGCCTTCCACCTTCCGCCTTAGCCTACGACCGCTCCCGTCAGAGCCTGACCCGTCAGGGTCGCCATGTTCGAGTTCATCTCCGAGCGCATCGGCAACGTCTTCGAGCGTTTCCGCAAGCAGCAGAACCTTTCCGCCGACAACATCCGCGAGGGTCTGCGCGAAGTCCGTCGCGCCCTGCTCGAAGCCGACGTGGCGGTCGAGGTGGTGCGCGAGTTCCTGCAGCGCGTCGAGGCCAAGGCGGTCGGCCAGGAGCTGATCGCCGGCGTCACCCCGGCGCAACAGGTCGTACAGGTGGTGCACGACGAGCTGATCGCGCTGATGGGCGCAGGCGACAGCGAGATCCCCTTCGCCAAGGACGGTCCCACCGTCATCCTGATGGCCGGCCTGCAGGGTTCGGGCAAGACCACGACCTGCGCCAAGCTGGCCAAGCTGCTGATGGAGAACGGCAAGCGCGTGCTGCTGGTCGCCGCCGACCTGCAGCGCCCGGCCGCCATCGAGCAGCTGAAGATCCTCGGCGAGCAGGTCGGCGCCCCGGTCTTCCACCAGGCCGGCGTCAAGCCGCCCGAACTGTGCGCGCGCGGCGTCGAAGCGGCCCGCCTCGACAACCGCGATGTGGTCATCCTCGACACCGCCGGTCGCCTGCACGTCGATGACGAGCTGATGACCGAGGTCGCCGACATCCACGCCCGCGCCAAGCCGCACCAGACCTACCTGGTGGTCGATGCGATGACCGGCCAGGACGCGGTCAACTCGTCCAAGGCCTTCCACCAGCGCCTGTCGCTCGACGGCGTGATCGTCACCAAGCTCGACGGCGACGCGCGCGGCGGCGCCATCGTCTCGCTGCGCCATGTCGTCGGCCGGCAGATCAAGTTCGTCGGCGTGTCCGAGAAGATGGACGGCCTGCAGCCCTTCCATCCCGACCGCTACGCCCGCCGCATCCTCGGCATGGGCGACATCCTCTCGTTCGTCGAGAAGGCGCAGTCGGCAGTCGATGAGAAGCAGGCCAAGCACATCGAGGAGCGCATCCTCAAGAACAAGTTCGACCTCGCCGACTTCCAGGAGCAGCTCAAGGCGATCGCCAAGATGGGCTCGCTCAAGGACCTGCTCGGCCTGATCCCCGGCGTCGGCGCCAAGTTCGCCCAGCTGCCGGTCGATGAGAAGATCTTCAAGCGCTACGGCGTGATCATCGACTCGATGACCAAGTGGGAGCGCAACCATCCCGACCTGATCGAGATGAGCCGTCGCCGCCGCATCGCCATGGGCGCCGGCTCGACCACCAGCGAGGTGCAGGCGCTACTCAAGCACTTCGACATGATGAAGAAGATGATGGGCAAGTTCGGCGACATCCAGGACATGGCCGGCAAGCTGCCCAAGCAGGAGGAGCTGACCCCCGAGCAGCTCGCCAACCCCGGCGCCTTCATGCCCAACCCGAACAAGCTGTTCCAGAAGCGCGAGGACAAGGACGCGTTGAAGAAGTACCGCGCCGATCGCAAGAAGAAGGCCAAGGCGAAGAAGGCCAACCGCCGATGAGCTTAGAGCTTTGAGCTTTGAGCCCGCAGGGCTCGAAACTCGGGCTCAAAGCTCAAAGCTCAAAGCTCAAAGCTGAACGCTCTGGAGGCATCATGAATCATCCGACCGCGCACACCGGCTTCAATGTGATGGCCAAGCCGATTGGCCCGGTGTGCAACCTCGACTGCACCTACTGCTATTACGTGCGCAAGAACGAGCTGTACGACGCCACCGACGCCAAGGCGCGGATGCGCGACGACCAGCTTGAAGCCTACGTCCGCGACTACATCCGCGCCAACCCCGCGCCGACCGTCACCTTCGCCTGGCAGGGCGGCGAGCCGACCCTGCTCGGTCTCGACTACTTCAAGCGCGTGGTCGCGCTGCAACAGCAGCACGCCGTGCCGGGCAAGACGGTGGAGAACGCCTTCCAGACCAACGGCACCACCCTCGACGAGGACTGGTGCCGTTTCTTCCGCGATCAGCGCTTCCTCATCGGCATCAGCATCGACGGTCCCGAGGCGATCCACGACGGCTACCGGGTGGACAAGGGCCAGAAGCCGACCTTCGCCAAGGTCATGAAGGGCCTCGACCTGCTGCGCCGCCACCAGGTGGAATTCAACACCCTGACCACGGTGCACCGCAAGAACCAGAAGCACGGCCGCGCGGTCTATGACTTCCTGGTCAAGGAGGCGTGCAGCCGCCACCTGCAGTTCATCCCCATCGTCGAGCGACGCATGCCCGACGGCACCGACGCCGGGGCGCCGCGTCTCGACGCCATCGACACGCGCGACTGGGCGCTGGCCCCGGAGACGGTCTCCGGCGGCGCGCTCGGCACCTTCATGTGCGAGATCTTCGACGCGTGGATCGCCCGTGATGTCGGCCGCGTCTTCGTCTATGCCTTCGAGCAGGTGCTGTCGCAGATGATCCGCGGCCACGCCGGAATCTGCGTGCACGAGGAGACCTGCGGCAATGCGGTGGTGCTGGAGCGCGACGGCGGGCTCTACTCCTGCGACCACTTCGTCTATCCCGAGTTCCGTCTCGGCACGATCGGCGAGCAGGGCCTCGTCGATCTGATGGACAGCGCCCGCCAGAGCACCTTCGGCAACGACAAGCGCGACAAGCTGCCCGGCCAGTGCCGTGCCTGCCCGGTGCGACGCTTCTGCAATGGCGGCTGCCCCAAGCACCGCTTCGCGGTCACCGAGGACGGCGAACCGGGTCTCAACCACCTCTGCCCGAGCTACTTCCGCCTGTTCAACCATGTCCAGGAGCCACTTAGCGAGATCGCCCGCCTGGTCCAAGCCGGCAAGGATCCGGCTGACATCATGAAACTGCGGAAACGCCGCTAGTCATGGGAGCCTGGGGCTTCCGCTCCTACCGTGACCTGCTCGCCGAACGCTTCCCCGGTCGGCGCATCCGCAAGCTGTGCCTGCAAGCCGGTTTCACCTGCCCCAACCTCGATGGCACAGTGGCGCGCGGCGGCTGCGCCTGGTGCGACAACCGTGGCTTCGCCCCCGGCCTGGCCACCCCGACCCTGGAGGCGCAGTGGGAGCGCGGCCGCGACGCGCTGCGCCGACGCCACCGTCGCGTCGATGGCTTCATCGCCTACCTGCAGTCGTTCTCCAACACCCACGCCCCGCTCGCACGTCTGGCCACGCTCTACGCCCGCTTTCCGCATGATTTTCCGGAATGCCTCGGCCTGGCGATCGGTACCCGCCCCGACTGCGTGCCCGATGCCATCCTCGACCTGATCGCAGCCACCGCGCAACGCACTTTCACCACCCTGGAACTGGGCCTGCAGAGCGACCGCGACACGGTGCTGGAGCGCATGAACCGTGGCCACACCGTCGCCCAGTTCATCGATGCGGTGCAGCGGGCCGCCACGCGCCGTATCGAACTGTGCGCCCACGTGATCCTCGGTCTGCCCGGCGAGGGGCTGGATGCGCCCGAACGGCTTGGCGATCTGCTCGCCGGGTTGCCGGTCACCTCGGTGAAGGTCCACAACCTGCATGTGATGCGCCGCACCGCGCTCGATGATCTGGGTTGCGCCACCCCCGGCCGCGCAGCCTACCTCGACGCCTGCGCCCGGCTGATCGGCCGGTTGCGCCCGGATCAGGCCCTGCAACGGGTGGTCGCCGATGCCCCCGACGCGATCCTCGCCTCGGACGGCTGGTGCCATGACAAGCAGGGCGCGCTGCGTGAACTGCACGGCATGCTGAATCCGGTACCGGCGTAGGGGCCAGCTCACAGGTGACGCGCAGCACGCTCCGTCTGGACGCACCGGCCCAAGCCTCTATGGTCGCCCCATGCCCGAGTCGTCCGGCGACAGTACCTCGACAATCCGTTCGCGCGCCAAGCTGCCCGCGTTCGCGGTGCTGCTCGGCGGCCTGGTGCTGACCGCGGTCTCAGCCTGGCTCGTCAAACACAACAACGACGATCAGAAACACGAACACTTCGACCGCCTGTGCGAGCGCATGCAGGACGAAGTCGTCAGCCGGTTCAACCGGCCGCTGAGCGGCCTGCGTGGCGCCCGCGCCCTCTTCGCCGCCAGCCAGACCGTCGAGCGCAGGGAATTCCGCGCCTACGTCCTGTCGCACGACCTGCCGGCCCAGTTCCCCGGGGTGCGCGGCTTCGGCTTCATCAAGCCGGTGGCGCGCCCCGACCTCGCCGCCTTCATCGCCCGCGAACGTGCGGATGATGCCCCCGGTTTCGAGGTCCGCACTAGCGGAACAGACGATCTCCTGGTCATCAGCTATATCGACCCTCTGCTCTACAACCGTGCCGCCCTGGGCCTGGATATCGCATCCGAGGAACGCCGCCACGCCGCGGCCGAACTGGCCATCGCCAGCGGCGAGGCATCCCTGTCCCGTTCGATCGTGCTGGTGCAAGCCGGCAAGCGCGGGCCGGGATTCCTCTTCCTGCTGCCGGTCTATCGCGGCAGACAGATACCCATCGACGCTTCGGCACGACGTGACGACCTGCTCGGCCTGGTGTATTGCCCTTTGGTCACCGAAGACCTGCTGACCGGCATCTCCGATATCACTGAGGGTAAACTCGACATCGAATTGTTCGATGATGCGGCACCAATCAGCGACAACCTCTTGTACGACTCCGATGGACACATCCCGGCCGGCGCTGATCCCGCCATCGGCGGCGCCGCCTATGCCGGACGCAGCCTGACCCACCTCGCCGTCCTTGAAATCGGTGGCCGGCAGCTGGCGCTGCACCTCAGCACCACCCCCCGTTTCGACGCCGCGATCGACCATCGCGCCCCGTGGCTGATCCTGATCGGCGGCAGCATCCTCAGCCTGGTGACCGCCTTTGCGGTGTGGCAGCTGGCCAGCGGCCGAAGCCGTGCCCTGGCTTTGGCAGCCGCGATGACCCGCGACCTGGCCGCCGCCAAGACGCGGGTCGAGGACGCCCTGCGCGAAAGCCAGACGCTGCATCACACCATCCAGCAGCACGCCATCGTCTCGATCGCCGATCCGGCCGGGGCCATCATCGCCGTCAATGACGCCTTCTGCCGCCTCACCGGCTACAGCCGCGAGGAACTGATCGGTCAGAACCACCGCATCATCAGCAGTGGTCAGCACCCGCGCGAGTTCTGGTTCGACATGTGGCAGACCATCTCCAGTGGCCACGCCTGGCATGGCGAAGTGTGCAGCCGCGCCAAGGATGGATCGCTCAACTGGATGGACAGCATCATCGCCCCCTTCGTCGGCCCGGATGGCCGGATCGAGAAGTACATCTCGATCCGTACCGACATCACGGCGCGCAAGTTGGCGCATCTGCAGATGCAGGAGGTTTCCGAACGCCTGACCCTGGCGACCAGGGCGGGCGGCATCGGCATCTGGGACTGGGATGTGGTGGCCAACCGCCTGGTGTGGGACGATAACACGTACGCGCTGTACGGCATACGCCGCGAGGACTTCTCCAATGCCTACGACGCCTGGACCCGCACCCTGCATCCTGACGACAAGACGCGCGGTGAAGCCGATATAGCCGACGCCCTGAGCGGAAAACGCGAATTCGATACGCAGTTCCGCGTTCTGCGGCCGGACGGGGGGCTCCTCCATATCCGCGCCCTCGCCCGCGTGCAGCGTGATGGGCAGGGATCCCCTCTGCGCATGACCGGGGTCAACTGGGACATCACCACCTTGACCAACAGCATTCGGACCCTGAACCAGGAAATCGCCGCACGCAAGCAGGCCGAGGCCGACATGGCCAATTTGAACAGCGAACTGGAGCTGCAGACTGCGATGGCCAACGACATGGCGGCACGCGCCGAGATGGCGAACAGCGCCAAGTCGTCCTTCCTTGCCAACATGAGTCATGAGATCCGCACACCGATGAACGGGGTGCTGGGCATGACCGAACTGATGCTGGGCATGGGCCTGAACCCCGAGCAGGAGGATGCGGCACGCACCGTGTACCGCTCGGCCGAGAGCCTGCTGACCATCCTCAATGACATCCTCGACTTCTCGAAGATCGAAGCCGGCCGTCTCGATCTGGAGCAGATCCCCTTCGACCTCCAGCAACTGGTTTTCGACGTCGCGGAACTGTTCCGCGGCCGCCTGACCGGCAGCGCCGTCGAACTGCTGGTCCATATCGCCCCGGACGCCCCGACCCGCCTGATCGGCGACCCTGGCCGGATCCGCCAGATCCTCACCAATCTGGTCGGCAATGCGGTGAAGTTCACCACTGCCGGGCACATCCTGATTGAGTTGAAATCCACGCCGGACGGCTTCAGCCTGGCGGTCGCCGACACCGGCATCGGCATCCCCCCCGACCGCCAGGCCGCGCTGTTCGAGCCGTTCACCCAGGCTGACAGCTCGACCTCGCGCAAGTATGGCGGCACCGGGCTGGGCCTCGCCATCTGCAAGCGCCTGGCCGAGGCGATGGCCGGCAGCGTCACCCTCGACAGCCAGCCTGGGGCCGGGACCACCTTCACCGTCACCCTGTGCCTGCCGCCCGATCCGGCTCCGCCGCCGCTGGTCGTCTCACCCGCCAATCTGCGCGGCACCCGGATCCTGGCCGTGGACGACAATGCGGTGAACCGCACCATCCTGGCTGAACAGCTCGCCGTGCTCGGCTGCACGCCCATCCTGGCCGAGCACGCCGAGGCGGCCCTCGCCCAGCTCGCCGGACCCCTGGTCTTCGATGCCGCCGTCCTCGACCGGCACATGCCGCTCATTGACGGCGAGAGGCTTGCCGAGCGCATCCGGGCCGAGCCGCGCCATCGCAGCCTGCCGCTGGTGCTGCTGACCTCTTCCGGCGTGCGCGGCGACGCGCAACGGCTGGAGCAGGCGGGCTTCGCCGGCTACCTCCTGAAGCCCTCGCCGACCCTGGTGCTGGGCGGTGTGCTCGCCACCGCGATCGAACGCATGCGCACCGGTCAGGGCGGCATGGTCACCCGCCACCAGATCGCCGAGGCCGGCAAGCCGGTCCGCTCGCTCTCGTCGGAGACCAGCGCACGGCATCTGCACGTGCTGCTCGCCGAGGACAACCCGGTGAATCAGCGCGTCGCCCGCGCCATGCTCGAAAAGCTGGGTTGTACCGTCACGGTCGCTCCTGATGGCCGGGCGGCAGTGGCGGCCTGGTCCCGCGGCGGCTTCGACCTGGTGTTCATGGACTGCCAGATGCCCGATATGGACGGCTACGAGGCCACCGCGGCGATCCGCGCCGCCGAGGCCGGTCAGGGCCGTCATACGCCGATCATCGCGATGACCGCCAACGCCACCGACGAGGACCGCGACCGCTGCCTGGCCTCCGGCATGGACGCGCACGTCGCCAAGCCGGCGCGCTCGGCCGACCTCGCCGCCGCGCTGCAACGCATCGCATAGCCCGGGGGGTCGCCCCCCGCGCCCCCCATCCGGCGTCGGTCGTGGTTCGGCCGTGTCGCTTCCGCTCCACGGCCGTGGGCGGATGGGCTACGCCCATTCTATCCGCCCACCACCACGCTCTCCGCCGCCCCACCGCGTGCGCGGCGGGGCCCCCCTCACTATCTCCTGATCGCCCTACGTTCGAGGTCGAGGTCGAGGGCCCCCTGCAGAAGCCATGCCGGGTTGGGGTGGCGGGCGGGCGAGAAACCGTACCCTGCCGTCGTGGTTTCCCGGCTCCTCTACGCTCTCCTGCTCTGCGCCGCACTGCGCGCTGAAAGCATCGCCTTTCTCGGCGACTCGCTGACCGCCGGTTACGGCCTGTCTGCCGAGGAGGCCTATCCCGCGCTCGTCGGCCTCGCCCTGGCCGCCGATCCCGCCAGCGCGCACTGGCGCGTGGTCAACGCCGGAGTTTCGGGTGACACCAGCGCCGGGGGCGTGCGCCGCCTCGCCTGGGTGCTGAAGGGCAAGCCCGCCGTTGTGGTCATCGCCCTGGGCGCCAACGACGGCCTGCGTGGCCTGCCGGTCGCCCAACTGGAGGCGAATCTGCGCACGATCATCGCCCAGGTGCGCCAGGCCGGAGCCAAGCCGCTGCTCATGGGCATGCGCATGCCGAGGAATCTCGGCCCAGCCTACAGCGCCGCCTTCGACGGGCTGTATCCGCGCCTGGCCAGCGAACTCACCGTCCCGCTACTGCCCTTCCTGCTCGATGGCGTCGCCCTCGATCCGGCCCTCAACCAGGCCGATCAGGTGCACCCCAACGCCGCCGGCCATACCCGCATCGCCAGGCACGTGACCACCTGGCTGAAGCCGCTGCTGCTGGAGAAGCCATGACCCTCGTCGCCACCGGCCTGGGCCGCGATTACCCCACCCCGCACGGACCGTTGACCGTGCTGCACGACGTCGATCTCCGTCTGACCGCTGGTGAAACCGTGGCCATCATCGGACCGAGCGGCTCGGGCAAGAGCACCCTGCTCGGCCTGCTCGCCGGCCTCGACCGGCCGAGCCGCGGCAGCGTGCTGATCGAAGGCCGCGATCCCGCCGCCATGTCCGACCGCGAGGCGAGCGCCTTCCGCGCCGCGCGCATGGGCTTCATCTTCCAGTCGCACCGTCTGCTGCCGGCGCTGACCGCGCAGGAGAACGTGGCGACGCCCCTCGAACTGGCCGGCTCGGCCGAGGCCAGCGTCCGCGCGCGGGCCTGGCTCGACCGTGTCGGCCTGGGCGGCCGCCATGACCACCGCCCGCGCCAGCTCTCGGGCGGCGAGCAGCAGCGTGTCGCGGTCGCCCGCGCCCTGGCCCATGATCCGGCGATCGTGTTCGCCGACGAGCCGACCGGCTCGCTCGACCAGCGCACCGGCGCGGCCGTCGCCGACCTGCTCTTCAGCCTGGCGCGCGAGCGCAACGCGACCCTGGTGCTGGTGACCCACGACGAGGCCCTGGCGGCGCGCTGCGCGCGCGTGGTGCGCATGCAGGACGGGCGGATTGCGTGATGGACTTTCACCGTTCGGCGTTCGCCGTTCGACGTTCGGCGTTCCCCAGAGTGCCTGAACTCCAGTCACGCACCTGTTTTTCTCGAAATCGAAACACTGAACGCCGAACAGCGAACAGCGAACCGGGGCAATCCATATGATACTGGCGTGGCGCCTGCTCGCCGGCAGGCCGGCCCTGGCCTGGCTGGCCCTGCTGTGCATCGCAGTGGGCATCGCGGCGCGCGGCGCGGTGTCGGGCACCGTCTCGGCGATGGAGGATCATCTCGCCGGCGAGGCGCGGGCGGTGCTCGCCGCCGACCTCGAGGTGTCCTCGTCGCGGCCGTTGGAAGCCGCCGTGTGCGAGGCGGTGCAGTCCGCGCTGCCGCCCGGCGCGCGCACCGCCGAGCTGCGCACCATGACCGCGATGGCGGTGGGCGGCGGCACCGCCTGCCTGGTCGAGCTGCGCGCGGTCGGCACCGGCTGGCCGCTGGCCGGCGAGTTGCGCGGCGAACCGGCCGACAGCGCCGCCCGGCTGCGCAGCTCCCCTCCAGAGGTGCTGGTCGATCCCGACCTGCTGCCCCGCCTGGCCGTCGCGGTCGGCGACACGCTCGGCCTGGGCAGCGGCAGCTTCCGCATCGCTGGCACGATCAGCGCCGAACCGGGTGCCGGCGGTAACGCCTTCCGCCTCGGACCACGCGTGTACGCCGACCTGTCCGCCCTGGAGAGCGCCGGCCTCGCCGGGGCCGGGGTGCGCGCCAGGCACAGCCTGCTCGCCACGATCAGCGACCCGTCGGCGGCAGGCGCCCTGGCCGAGCGGTTGCGCCGCAGCCTCGGCCTGCCCACCGATCAGGCCGAGGGGATGGGGTCCGGCCCCAGCCAGGCACCGGTCACGGTGCGCTCGGCTGGCGAGGCGGCGCAGCAGGGCGCCCGGGCGCTGGCGCGCGCCTCCGATCTGCTGCGCGTCATCGCGCTGTTCGCCCTCGCCCTTGGCGCCCTCGGTGTCGCCGCGTTGGCGCGCGGCATGATGCGCGCCCAGGCCGAGGATCTGGCAGTGCTGCGCGTGCTGGGGGCTGGTGGACGACGGGCGGCCGGAGTATTCGCCGCGCAGGCGGTCGGGGTCGGGGTGGTCGGTGGCCTGGCAGGCACGATGATCGGGGCCGGACTCGCCGCCATCGCCGCCGGCGTGTTCGGCATCCCGCCGACGCTGCCGCGCCTGGCCGACATCCTCATCGGCCTCGGACTGGGAGGTGGCGCCGCCCTGGCGGCCGCAGCCCTGCCGGCCCTGGCGCTGGCGCGCATGGCCCCGCTTGCGGTCCTGCGCGGCGAGGCCCCGCCGGCCAATCCGCCGCTCGCCACCGCCGGGCTGCAGATCGTGATCATCGCGCTGGCCATGCTGGCGGCAGCCTGGGAATCGCGCTCGTGGGTCCTTGGTCCCGCCATCGTGGTCGCGGCGGCGGTGGTCGCGGCCGGCCTGGCCCTGGCTGGCCGCCTGCTGCTGCCGCTGCTCGGCCGGCTGCGCCCCGCGGGCTTCGCGCTGCGCCACGCCTGCGCCAACCTCGGCCGCGCCGAACGCGCCCCGGCCGGACTGGTCATCGCCCTCGGCCTCGCCGCCGCCCTGGGCGGGGCGCTGCTCGGCCTGCAGGCGACCTTCGCCGCTGAATTGGCGCCAGGCCGCCTCGCCGCCAAGCCGGCCTTCTTCGCCATCGACATCCAGGACGACCAACGTGAATCGCTGACCGCCGCCCTGCACGCCCGTGGGCTGGAGCCGAACCTGCGGCCACAGGTGCGCGCCCGGCTGCGCTCGCTCGACGGGACCGAGGCCGGAGCGGCCCCGGCCGGCGGCACGCGTGAGGCGGAGCGCGCCGCGCATTTCCGCCGCCGCGAGCAGAATCTGACCTGGGCCGCCGCGCCCGGGCCGGGCGAACGCCTGATCGCCGGACACTGGCCGGCCAGCCCCGAGGAGTGCGCGGTCGAGACGAAATGGGCCGAACGCCTGGGCGTGACTCTCGGCTCGCGCCTGGTCTTCGACGTGCAGGGCGTCGAGGTGGCGGTGACGGTCAGCGGCCTGCGCACGGTGGATTGGTGGACCTTCCAGCCCAACTTCTTCGTCGTGCTGCATCCCGACGCCCTGCCCGGCGCCCCGGCGGTATGGCTGGGCACCATCCCGACCATGGAGCGCGAGGCGCGCCGCACCCTGGCCGCCGAACTGGCGCGCAGCCACCCCAACATCTCGCTGATCGACGTCGCCGAGGCGGCCACGGCCGTGCGCACCGCGATCGATCGGGCTGCGACCGGCATCGCGGCGATCGCCGCCGTCGCCCTGCTCGCCGCCCTGGCGGTGGTCGCCGGCACGGCGGCGGCGGGCGCGCGCGAGCGCCGCGCCGAAGCCGCCCTGGTACGCGCCCTCGGCGGCACGCGACGCACCATCGCCGGCACCCTGGCCGCCGAGTTCGCCATCCTCGCCAGCCTGGCCGCCATCCTCGGCGTCGCCGGCGGAGCGGCCGGCGGCGCCCTGCTGACCACCCACCTGCTCGACACCGCCCTGGTCTGGCCGTGGGTCGCATCCGGGGTGCTGGTCCTGGCCCTGACCCTCGCCGCGACCGGAGTCGCGCTGCTGACGGCGCGTTCGAGCTGGACCGTCCCGCCGCTGGCCGCGCTGCGCGAGGAGTAGAAGAATTCCAAGGCGGAAGGCGGAAGGAATGCCGTAGCGTGATCAGGACGCCATGTGACTGAGGGGCTACAGCGCCCGATCGGGCACTCTGCCCCGCGCTGCAGTAAACCCCCAGCCTCACAGCCAATGGCGTTGCGTTAAGGACTCTTGGGGACGCAAGGCGGAAGGCGGAAGGCGGAAGGCGGAAGGCGGAAGGCGGAAGAGTTGCTGAATCGACTTCACGACTGGGCTGGCAGTCCAATCTGCATTTCTTCCGCCTTCCGCCTTCCGACTTCCGCCTTTCCAAGGTCAGTGCCCTTAACGCAACGCCATTGGCCTCACAGCCTAGCCTATCTTCAGCCTTCATCCTTCCGCCTTCCGCCTTTCTCCCAGTCCCCGCCGTCCACACCGTGGCAATGCCACCCGCCGTGCCTAGGATCCACCACTGATGTCCGCCTCCCCCGACTGGCTGCGCGCCCTGGCCACCGCCGACGGCACCGAACTGCCGCCGACGATGAGCATCCGGCCGGCCCTGGCCGGGCACCTGGCGGTGATCCGCGCCGCCTGGCTCAAGCGGCGCAGCGCGACCCCGCAGCAGGCGCCGGCCCGCTCGGCCCTCGGTTGCGATGCCCGACGTCTCGCCGATGTGCTCGACGCTGTGACCGACGGAGAGAAGCCCTATGTGCTGCTCGGCCGCATCGGCGCCGGCGGCATGGGCGTGGTGCATCTCGCCCGCCAGCGCTCGACCGGACGCGAGGTGGCGATCAAGGCGGTGCATCCCGAGAAGGCGCACAAGGCCTACCTCGACGCCTTCCGTCAGGAATGCCTGACCACCGCCGCGCTGGAACATCCGCATATCGTCCCGGTGTACGACGCTGGCGCCGATTTCATGGTGATGAAGCGCCTGGCTGGAAACAGCATGGAACATCGTCTGCGCCAGGTGGATGTGCCCCTGTCCGAGCACATCGAAGTGCTGATCAAGGTGTGCGATGCGGTGAACTACGCGCACAGCCGGGGCGTGCTGCACCGCGACATCAAGGGTGAGAACGTCTTCGTCGGCTCGTATGGCGAAGTCTGGGTGATGGACTGGGGCCTGGCCGCCGCCTTCGGTCCGGCCGCCGACGGCAACTGGTGTGCGCCGTCGATCGCCGACGCCCAGGGCATGTGCGCCGGCACCCCGATGTGCGTACCGCCCGAGGTGGCGACCGGCGATCTCGGCCATGTCGGGCCGACCATCGACCTGTTCCTGCTCGGCACGCTGCTCTACCGCATCCTGTCCGGCCACTACCCCTACGAGGCCAAGAGCAGCCAGGAATCTCTGAAGATGGCGGCCCGGCGCGACATCGCTCCGCTGCTGGTGCGTGCCTCCGGCGCCCCCTTCCGCCTGGTCCAGGCGGCCGAGCGCGCCACCGCCTGGGATGCCGACTGCCGTGGTTCGGTTGCCGACTTCGCCAACGACCTGCGCACCTGGCTGCACACCTCGGGCGCCAGCACCGAAGCGCATGCCCTGCTCGAACGCGCCGTCGCCCACCTCGCCTCCAGCGAGCGCGAGGTCACCGCCGAGGGCCGCTACCGCGCGCTGTCGTCGGCGATCGCCGAGGCGCAGCGCGCCCTCGGGCTATGCCCGGAATTGCGCGGCGCGCACAAGCTGGTCGCCCAGGCACGCAGCGCCTTCGCCGCCGCAGCGACGACGGCCGGCGATCACACCCTGGCACGCATGGTCAGCCAGGGCTTCGAGCCGCCCGCCGAACCAAGCGGCGGCTTCAGCGTCCTGCCGCCGCGGCGGTGATCAGCCTCTTCAGGAAGATCACCAGATTGCGGTCGGCCTCGGAAACGTGGTGTTCGAGCCAGTCGGCGATCATCGCGGCGTGCTTGCGATGCATGGGCAGTCCTCTCCGCATCTGCGTCTGCAGACGCAGCATCTCGTTCAGGACGCCTTGATGCAAAGCATGATGACCTGCGCTTTCAGGATAGCCGTGCACGCGCATCAGGCGTTCCTCGGTCGAGAAATGCCGGCTGGTGTCGCGCATGAGCACGCTCAGCAGGGCGAGGGTCGGGCGGTCGCGCAGCACGGCGGTATGCAACCGCACTGCGCCGAGCTCCAACCGCCGGTGCTGCCGGTCGATCAGGGCATGTCCAAGCATCAGGAGGGGGCGACGGGGCACCCGACCAGTATAGCCAAACCACGTCCCAGGGGAAGCCCCCGGTGGCGGTGGCGTGGAAGCCTCTGTGGGAATGCTGGGCTACGGGGCCCCGTCGCGCAGCGGTGGGCGGATACAATGGGCGAAGCCCATCCGCCCACGGGTTTGGAGCGACAGCGACAAAACCGAGCTGAGACAAAGGCAGCGGGGACAGGCACGCAGGGCCGCAGGGGCAGAGCCCCTGAGCAATCAGCGCGAAAGCACCAGGACCAGGCCGAGGATGCCGGCCAGCACCAGTCCCGCGATCGCGGCGACCGTCCACACCAGGGTGGCGACCTTCTGCTCCTTGAGCTTGCGCTCGAGGGCGACGATGCGCTCCTTCTCGGCGTTGATCACGTTCAGGATGCCGCTCTTGCTGGTCGGCAGTTCGCCCGAATGGCCGGCGAGGTCGAGCTTGAACACCTCGAGGTCCTTCTGCACCTCGTCCGGACTCTGCTGGCGGTCGATCGGGGACTTGGCGGTCATCCGCGTGACGATCTCGACCAGGCGCTCGGGCACATCGCCGCGCAGGCTCTTGAGATCGGGCGGCTGGGCGTCGATGTGCGCACGCATCACCGACGAGCAGGTGCCCTTGAACATGGTCTTGCCGGCGAGCATGTGGAACACGCTGGCGCCAAGCGAGTAGATGTCCGAGCGCACATCGAGGTCGCGTTCGCCACGCGCCTGCTCGGGGCTGATGTAGTCGGGGGTGCCGATGGTGGTCCCCTCCTGCATCAGTTCGTGATCGACCACGGCCTGCTGGATGAAGCCGAAATCGGCGAGCTTCACCGTGCCGTCCTTCATCACCATGATGTTGGCCGGCTTGATGTCGCGGTGCACGATGCCCTGTTGTGACAGGTAGCCAAGCGCCTCGCAGACTTGGAGCGTGATGTCGATGACCTTGTCGAGCCCGATCGGTCCCTCATGGCGGATCAGATCATCGACCGTCACGCCATCGATGTACTCCATCGAGAAGTAGTACAGGCCCTGGTATTTGCCGACGTCGAACACCTGGATGATGTTGGGGTGCGAGAGCTTGCCGGCAGCGCGCGCCTCGAGCAGGAAGCGCTTGCGGAACTCCTCGTCATCGGCCCACTTCTGGTGCAGGATCTTGATCGCGACGGTGCGGTGCATCGACAGCTGCTCGGCAAGGTACACCTCGCCCATGCCGCCCTCGCCGATGCGCTTCACCAGGCGGTAGCCGCCGATCTGCTTCTTGACGTGGACGCCGCCTTCAGACCGGGCGCGCTCGTCCTTGAGGATGCGCTTCAGCGCCTTGCTCAGGCGATCGGCGGTCTGCGCATCGATGTTGCCGGCCTCGACCAGCACATCCGCCAGGGGCCGTTTGGACCCCTTGGCGAGATCCATGGCGACATCGAACTGGTCCGGCGTGATCAGCCGGCCTTCGATGGCCAATTGGCCGTAGCGGAAGTCCTCATCGAGGCCGCTGACGTTGTGGTTGGTCGTAGCCATCGCCTTGCCCGGAGACGCTACGCAGCCATGCACCCGCCGCCAAGAGTCGGGTTTCCGGGACAGGGGCCCACCATGACACACTCGCAGCCCCCCTCTTGCACCACTGCCCACCAGGGGACTATGCCGACTCACCGCCGCACCGAGGCTTGCCATGAGCGAACGCTACCTTCCCACCCACGAATGGGCCCGCGCCGAGGGCGACCTGGTCGTCGTCGGCCTGTCCGCCTTCGCGGCCGGCGAGGTCGGCGACGTGATCCATGTCGGCCTGCCCAAGGTCGGTGCCACCCTGGCCCGTGGCGTCGCCTGCGCCGAGATCGAATCGGTGAAGTCGGTCAACGACTACTACAGCCCGCTCGATGGCACCGTGGCCGAGGTCAACACCGCGCTCACCGACCACCCGGAACTGCTCAACCAGGATCCCGCCGGCAAGGGCTGGTTCGCCAAGGTCAAGCCGGCCAAGCCGGCCTGGGCCGACGGCCTGCTGAGCGCCGAGCAGTACCAGGCGGGACTGAAGAAGTGATGGGGAGGCGGGGGGCGGGGGGCGGGGGGCGGGGGGCAACCTTCTGCGGACTCCAAGCTCTGAGCTTCAAGCTCTAAGCTTCCCATGTCCCACCGCATCGGCATCGGTTTCGATATCCATCGTCTAGAGGCGGATGCAGCACCGGAGGCGGGCATCGCCTTGGGCGGGTTGCGCATCCCCTGCCCGTGGCGGGTGGTCGCACACAGCGATGGCGATGTGGCGCTGCATGCCCTGTGCGATGCCCTGCTTGGCGCGGTGGCGGCCGGCGATCTGGGTGAGCACTTCCCCGACAACGATGCCAGCCACCGCGGGCGCGACTCGGCCTGGTTCGTCGGGCGCGTCCTCGCACTGCCGCAGCTCTCCGGCTGGCGCATCGCCAACCTCGACATCAACATCATCGCCGAGACCCCGCGCCTGATGGCGCACAAGCCGGCGATCCGTTCGCGCATCCGCGATCTGCTCGGTCTGGCCGACGACTGCGTCTCGGTGAAGGCGCGCAGCCATGAAGGCGTCGATGCTATCGGCCGCAAGGAAGCCATCGCCGCGCAGTGCGTGGTGCTCTTAATGCCACATGCTTGAATGCTAGAGTCCTTGAGGGCAGCGACTTTGACCTGCCAAGTCAAAGTCGGCAAAGTCGCTGCCCTTGAGGACTCGGGGTGCGGGGGCGCAGCC
>JFJP01037937.1_pt1 | contig 21010 bp, 19 predicted proteins | sample 431651 | NCBI WGS metagenome assembly JFJP01 (sample SAMN02602958, study PRJNA72255) | Microbial mat metagenome, whole genome shotgun sequencing project. | biome: fresh water; feature: sink hole; material: water; isolation source: purple microbial (photo- and chemosynthetic) mats found in...
TTCACTCCACCTTCGCGTTCTGTAATTTGTTTTCTGTCCGAACCATCGCTCTTCATTATCCAAAGCTGCATCGTTCCGCTTTCCGACGACAAAAAAGCAATATGCTCATTATCGTTCATCCATTTTGCCGACGCTTCGCGCACAGCTGTTTCGGTAATTTGCTTTTTATCTGTTCCATCCGCATTCATCACAAACAGTTCCGAATTGCCTTTATCCTCAGGAATAGAATAATACGAAACGGAATAGAGCACCCGTTTCCCATTGGGCGAAACCTGTAAACCACCCACTCGTCCGAAAGCCCACAGCACTTCGGGATTCATTCGTCCGTTTTTAATTTCGGGATTTTGTTTGCCAATTATCGGGCTGTTGTCTTTTGTTGCACACGAAGCAGCCATCAAAGCCATTGCCATAAGAGTTGTTTTTAGTAAATACTGCATATTTTCTGAATATTTATTTTGAGCGGCAAATATAGGTTTTTTTGCGATTGAAGCCAAATAATTACGAGAATTTTAATTTGGTTTTCGTTTAATGCATCCAGCTAACAAACTTTCAATACTTTTCCGCTTCCAGCGTATAATTCTATTAAAAACTGTATAAGTGTTTGTAGATTCTAAATAAAATACTAATTTTGGTGGCTTGTATAAGGCATTTCGAACCGTTGCCAGAATGTGGTTGATAATTGCGATGTAGTTTGGGCAACGGCTTTTGTTCACAGGAAACCTTGTCATTCCAACTAACGGGAGGAATATAAAAAGGAATTCAACGACAGAATAAAAAAGTAAATTATAATTAACAAACTTAATTTTATGGGAATATCAATTCATTATTCAGGCAGAATTGCCAACAAGCAAAAATTACCACAACTTATTGAAGAAGTACATGAAATTGCTACTGTACATGGTTGGAAGTCGCATATTTATGAAAATGAATTTCCTGCATCTACTGAGGGCGTCGCTCAAAGTGACACCCTCAATAACTCAGAGCACGATGGATTACTTTATGGAATTGACTTTTCGCCCGAAGGTAGTGAACCTGTTTCTATTTGTTTTTTGAGCAATGGAAGAATGTGTACTATCATGCAATTGGCATGTTGGGGCGATTTCAAAACCGAAAGTGTAATTGCAATTCAATCAGAAGAATTAGATGCGGAAGGTAACTGGATAAGTTCAACCGATAGTTTGAAGTTGGATGATACTGAATATAATCGGTTGCTTTATATGTGTTCAACCAAAACACAATATGCCGGACATGATGCTCACGAATTAATAATTGGTGTATTGCGCTATATTTCAAAAACCTATCTCGAAGATTTTAAATTGATCGACGAAGCTGAGTTTTGGGAAACTGGAAACAAACGAATCCTTATGGATAATTTTACCCGTAACGGTTTGTTAATTAAAAGTTTTAGCAAAAAACTTCAATCAACTGAGAGAATGCCCGAAGAAGATTTGGATAGTTTTATTCGCCGCATTGTACGGGGACTGAAAAAAGAAGAATAATAAATAGAAATAACCATGTTTGACGACGACGAGTACGAAAGCACTAGCCAAAAAGTGGATAAAATGTCGATTTAGCAAAATGGCTGCGAAATAGTGGAATTAGTGCGCAATATTGCCGATTTGATTGATTACGAAAATAGCAAATTGGGTTTTATAAAGTGCTTTTGAGTGAATAGATAATGGCAATACATTCGGCTGTTTCGTGATTTTTGCGGAAGAGGTAGTTTTACGCCCAATGCTAATGGTCTGACTTTCATCTTTGAAGTATTTACATAGAAGCATAAGGCAGTCGTAATTTATAGGATGATGTTTGCTGGGATATTATTAATTCAACATCTATTAAGTCCGATTTTTTTTGTAATTTTGCACGTTTAATAATTCACACAATATTATGAACAAAATAATTCGCAAGGTTCATTTTTCGGAAAATGTAATTATGTTCGAAGTGGAGGCGCCGCTGATTGCTAAATCGCGCAAAGCCGGACATTTTGTAATGGTAAAAGTAGGCGAAAAAGGCGAACGCATTCCGCTTACCATTGCCGGAGCTGATTTGCAAAAGGGTACTATTACGCTCGTTATTCAACGAATGGGCGTGTCGTCGACCAAACTATGTAACCTCAACGAGGGTGATTTTATTACCGATATGGTAGGACCGCTTGGAAAAGCAACGCATATCGAGAATTTCGGAACGGTAGTTTGCGCTTGTGGTGGTGTGGGAACAGCGCCGATGTTGCCTATTGTGGATGCATTGAAAAAAGCCGGCAATAAAGTAATTACGGTATTGGCTGCTCGTACAAAGGATTTAATTATTCTCGAAGAGCAAATGCAAGAACTTTCCGACGAAGTTATTGTAATGACCGACGATGGTTCGTATGGCGTAAAAGGATTGGTAACCAATGGAGTAGAGTCGGTAATCAACCGCGAAAAAGTGGATTTGTGTGTTACCATTGGTCCGGCTATTATGATGAAATTTGTGAGTTTACTCACCAAAAAATATGAAGTACCAACGCTTGCTTCGCTCAATACCATAATGGTGGACGGAACCGGAATGTGTGGTGCATGTCGGGTAACTGTTGGTGGAAAAACCAAATTTGTTTGTGTTGATGGACCCGAATTTGATGCTCATCAAGTTGATTTCGACGAAATGCTGATGCGTCTTGGTGGTTACAAAGATATGGAGCGCGAAGATATGGAGAAAATGAAATGCGCTTCTGAAAACTTAGAAGTTAGAAATTAGAAGTTAGAAGTCAGAAATTAGAAGTTAGAAATTAGAAGTTAGAAAATTGAATACGTGAAATTTTCTGACAAATATAATGATTGACATGAACATCACCGAACAAAGATCACAACCTTGGCGCGTAGAGTTACGCAACTCGATAAAAGCAAAAGACCGTACCAATTTCCCTCGTGTACAAATGCCGGCGCAAGACCCTAAAGTGCGCTGCACCAACAATTTGGAGGTGAATAATGGCTTGACGCCCGAAATGGCCATGGAGGAAGCAAAACGCTGTCTCGATTGCGCCAACCCAACTTGTATGGAGGGTTGCCCGGTGGGTATTTACATTCCAACATTTATAAAACACATCGAAAAAGGAGAATTTCTCGAAGCGGCCCGAACGCTGAAAGAAACATCGGCCTTACCTGCCGTGTGTGGACGAGTTTGTCCGCAGGAAAAACAGTGCGAAGCGCGTTGTGTTCACTTAAAAATGAATAAAGAATCGGTGGCAATTGGTCATTTAGAGCGTTTTGCAGCCGATTACGAACGCGAAAGCGGCAATATTTCTATTCCGGTAATTGCAGAACCCAACGGCATGAAAATAGCTGTAGTTGGTTCAGGCCCTGCCGGATTGTCGTTTGCCGGCGATATGGCTAAATTTGGCTACGATGTTACGGTTTTCGAGGCTTTGCACGAAATTGGTGGTGTGCTTAAATATGGTATTCCCGAATTTCGTTTGCCCAATTCATTTGTGGATGTGGAAATAGATAATCTGCGTGCAATTGGTGTAAAATTCGTAACTAACTGTATTATAGGTCGTACCATAACAATTGAGGAGTTGCAAGCCGATGGATACAAAGGTGTTTTCGTGGGCAGTGGTGCCGGATTACCTCGCTTTATGAATATCAAAGGCGAGAATTTGGTAGGAGTAATGTCGAGCAACGAATACCTGACGCGTGTAAACCTGATGGATGCTGCCAATTCGGCTTCGGATACGCCTGTATTTTTGGGCAAAAAAGTATTAGTTGTGGGTGGTGGAAATACAGCGATGGACTCCGTGCGTACTGCCAAACGATTAGGTGCCGACCGTGCTATTATTGCATATCGTCGTTCGGAAGAAGAAATGCCCGCTCGTCTCGAAGAAGTGCATCATGCTAAAGAAGAGGGAATTGAATTTATGACATTGCGTAATCCGATTGAATTTATTGGTAACGAACAAGGTCGTGTAACGCAGGTTATTTTGCAAGTGATGGAGTTGGGACAACCAGATGCTTCGGGTCGTCGCTCTCCAGTTGAAGTGCCCGGCAAAACCGAAACTATTGAAATTGATGAGGCGATTGTAAGTGTAGGCGTTTCGCCAAATCCGCTTATTCCGCAGTCGGTTATGGGATTGGAAATTACCAAATGGGGTACCATTGTGGTGGATAACGACACGATGCAAAGTGCTGTGCCTATTGTGTTTGCCGGTGGTGATATTGTTCGTGGTGGCGCAACGGTTATTTTGGCCATGGGCGATGGTCGCAAAGCGGCTGCTGCAATGGATAAATGGATTAAAGATAGTTTATAGTTTGCAGTTTATAGTTGTTAAAATTTATTTATTTTTAATATGCTTTTACGTTGCAGGCTGTAAAGTCCCTCTCCTCAAGGAGAGGGATTTAGGGTGAGGTAGATTCTTGAGAATTTAATTATTCGACCTCACCCCTAACCCCTCTCCAAAGGGAGAGGGGAACAAGATACTGCAAACATAAAGTTTTGTGCATTTAAATAATATACTCATATTCAAATTATTATATATGCTAAAGTTGAATTATTTATATTTAGAAATTGAAAAAATTGAAAATTAATATATTAGTTTTTTTTCTTCTTGTATTTCAATGCGTTGCGTTGGGTCAAGCTACTGTTGAACCGCCTCGTTTGGTGGTGGGAATAATGGTGGATGGTTTGCAGCAAAAGCATTTGGATATGCTTTGGAGCTATTTCGACCCAGCTGGTTTTAAGAAAATAGTAGGAGAGGGGGCTCGTTGCCGAAATGTAAACTACAATATTGTATCTGGTGGTAATGTATCGGATATTGCAACTGCCATGACGGGTAGTGTGCCTTATTATCACGGCATTACAGGAAATAATTTTTATTACCGAACAAACGATAAAGTGCGCCCTTACATTTACGATGACCAAGAAATTGGCATTGGTACTACCGAAATGTATTCTGCCTATAATTTACTTTCGAGTACTATTGTCGACGAATTAATGATGACTTATCCCGGACGAGCTAAAAGTTATGCAGTGGCCATAAACCCCGGCGAAGCAATAATGTTGGGTGGTCATACTGCCAAAAGTGTGGCATGGATGGATGATATAAAACATAAATGGATTACGACTGGCTATTACAAAGATGGTTTATGTAAATCGGCTGATAATATGAATGTTAGTGGAACATTCAAAACCATTTCGTCGCGTGACTGGCGACCAATGTATGACATAAATACCTATTTGTCAGCAACTAAAGATTCAAAAAAAACTGATTTTAATATACGGCCTACTGATCTAAAAAATAAAAATTCCAATGTCACATGGCTTAAAAATACGCCTTCGGCCAATTCGTTAGTTGCCGATTTGGGAATTCGTATTTTAAACGATGAAAAATTAGGACAAGATAATATCACCGATATGCTGATGCTTCAGTTTACGGTTCGCACACCCAACGAAAAAGTATTTTCGCTTCAATCGGTTGAAAAGGAAGATATGTATCTGCGTTTAGATAAAGAAATTCAAAATTTACTACAAAAAATTGATGTTAAAGTTGGTTTGGATAAAACGTTGGTATTTTTGTTTGCAAACCAAACTGACATTCATTCGCCCAAGGAATTAGGCGAAAATAGCATTCCAGCAGGCTATTTCAGTGCCAACCGCTCGATGGCGCTTCTTAATACCTATTTAATGGCTATGTATGGTCAGGAGAAATGGGTAATAGGTTATTACGGAAAAAATATCTATCTCAATAAGCAAAAAATTGAAGAGAAAAAAATTAATTTTTCTGATTTTCAGAAGGTTGTAGCTGGTTTTATGCCCGAGTTCGAAGGAATTCAGGCAGCCTATCCTGCTCAAGAAGTGTTGGCAATGGGTGGCGACTCGAATTCTGAAATTGCCCGACTGCGTAACTCAACTCACAAAAACAGCATGGGCGATGTGATTATTACATTGATGCCTGGTTGGTTGGAATTGGACAGCGATTTTCGTCCGGTGGGCGAATCCAATGCCATTACATCGTACATGCCACTTGTTTTCTATGGTTGGAAAATTAAACCATCTGTTATTAATACTGCTTATCAGGTAATTGACATTGCACCAACACTTTCGCGTATGTTGAATATACCATTTCCAAATGCAGCTTTAGGTAAACCTATAAAAGAAATTTTTGAATAAATGAGCTTAATATGTTGATCCCAACCCCCAATTGGGGTCAAAAAATAAATATAAAAAAAGAAAATAAATAGACATTTCAATATATATAGTTGCTAATATGTATAATTTTGATGAGATAATTGACCGTAAAGGTACAAATGCGGTGAAAGTAGAGCGTTGTAAAGCGCTTTTTGGAACCGAAGATTTACTTCCTCTTTGGGTAGCCGATATGGATTTTCGCACGCCCGATTTTATTTTGAATGCTATTCAAAAGCGGTTGGAGCATCCGATTCTGGGCTACTCCATGACGCCAAAAGAGTTTTATCCACTTATGCAAAAGTGGATTACCGACCATCACCATTGGCCTGTAAAGCGGGAATGGATAGGCTTTCTGCCCGGAATTGTTCCCGGCTTATCGTTTGCAGTTCAATGTTTTACTTCACCGGGCGACGAAATAATTGTGCAATCGCCTGTTTATTATCCGTTTTTTAATGTGATAAAAAATAATCATAGAGTGGTGGTTAATAATCAGTTGATTGAAGTTGAAGGCAAATATACAATGGATTACAATGATTTTGAATCCAAAATTTCCGACAAAACAAAGTTGTTTATTCTTTGCAATCCACACAATCCGGGAGGACGGGTTTGGACGCGCGAAGAGTTAGTGAAAGTAGCCGAAATTTGCGAAAAACACAACATAATCGTTATTTCGGACGAAATACATGCCGACATGGTGTTGCCCGGAAAAACGGCTCATACGCCTTTTGCAGCTGTTTCCGAATGGGCTGAACAACATACAGTAACATTTATGGCGCCTACCAAAGTGTTTAATATGCCAGGACTAATAAGTTCGGGTTATATTATTCCAAATGCCGAATCGCGACATCAGTTTGCTGAATTTTTGGAAGCTGCCGAAATGAATTCGGGCAATATCTTTGCGTACATTGGAGCTGTAGCTGCTTACGAAAATGGCGAAGCATGGCGCATGGAAATGTTGGATTACGTGCAAAAAAATATTGAGTATGTAGCTGATTTTCTGAAAAATAATGTGCCACAAGTTGTTCCAATGATTCCCGAAGCATCGTTCCTTGTTTGGCTCGATTGCAAAGGTCTGGGCATGGAAACCGATGAGTTGCACCAGTTTTTTGCACACAAAGCTGGATTGGGACTTAACAAAGGAACTATTTTTGGCGACGGCGGTGAATATCATTTGCGCTTAAATGTGGCCTGCTCACGTAAAATATTGGAGCAAGGAATGGAGCAGTTGAAAAAAGCGATATTGATGTGATGATGTGGTGCTGTCAATTAATCGGCAGTTGTCAAAAATAAAATCATGCGTTCCACGGCTTTTTCGCAAACGGTGCAAAACGCTTTGGCATCGTTGGTGCGCATGCGGCAGTCGTAGGCAGGTCGGTACATGCCTTTGGTGACGTAGCCTGCTCCTTCGAAAACGCCAATGGTTAGTTTCTTAGTTTCGTCGGTAAGGGGTGTTGGAATGGGTGTTCCTTTGGGTAAGTCGTTTTTCCATTTGGCATCAAACTTTACAAGCGATGTTATGTTTGGTTCCCAAGGTTCTTCTTTAATGTTGTACATATCGTCGAGCGCATCGGGTTTGTCTTTAAAATATTCATCGCCCAAGCCGGCAAACGAATGACCAAACTCGTGCACAATCACTTCACTTTTAGCCCGTTCGCTATCGGCTGAAGCCAAGGCGTAAAAGTTATAAAAACCACCACCGCCATAATTTGTGGTGTTTGCCAACACATAAATGGCATCGTATGGCACAAGTGCTGCATAGTTACGAATGCTGAAAATATTGGGCGAAGTGAGGTAACGTGGTTCGTAAAAAGTATAAAAGTGCGCTCCCACCGCCGTATTCTTCCAACTGTTTTCGTGTGGTTTGCTAATGCCCGAATCCACCGAAAGAGCTGCAACAGCATAGATATTTATTTTTGATTTATGGCGAATAAAAGGTTCGTGCGTAAATAGATTATCGGCTAATTTTTGAGCATCCGCAAAAAACTTTTCTTGTTGCTCGGCCGTATATCCTTCGGCAATAATGGCAATATCAACCGCTTTTTCGGGCGAAGAGGATTTCAAAATCTCTTTTACAGGTACATTTACGGGCGTGTTTCGTGTTATCAATTTATCATTGGGAGAAAAACTAACTGAAAGTAGCGTTTCCCATTTTTCGTATCCAAGGCGTTTGTCGATAGTGAGTTTTACTGCATATTTTGGAAATGGAAACTGAATACTTTGTTCCATACTTTTGGGCGTATGTTTTGCTTCGTCGGTAGTTTGCCACTCAAAAAACAACGAACTAAAACCGTCGGTGTAAAGTAACTTACCCGAAGCGCTATCAGTTACCTGAAAGCGATATTCGCCCAAATTCAGAAACTTATCAAGGTTTGATGTACGGCCACCCCAGTAGGGTTCTTCTTTTATTTGTTGTATATAAGCCGATGTGCTAGTTGCATTTCCGGCTAATTGAAAATCGACCCGACAAGCTTTTCTACTAAAAAAATGATTATAGTCGATAGCATTTACAGTAAATGCAACAATGATGAAAATGGTTGATATAAATATTTTTATTCTCATACAGAAGATTTTATATTTTCTGCAAAAATATACAAAAATGTGGGAATTGAATCTTTTTAGGAATATTAATTCATTCTTTAGCATGTTTATAAAAAAAAAAGAATATCAGCGTATTAATTTAACTCGATAAACATTCTATTTGCAGATTCTTGTCCCCCTCTCCTCAAGGAGAGGGGATAGGGGTGAGGTCGAAATAACCAAATTATCAAGAATCTACCTCACCCTAAATCCCTCTCCTTGAGGAGAGGGACTTTGACGCCTGCAACGTTTATTCATATTCGAAATGAATAAATTTCTAAAACTTATAATCTATTGATAATCAAATTACGTTGATTTTTAATTGTTTAATTGTCAATTCTTTACTTAGCGCCTATCTGCCACAGGCATGTTCAAAAAAAAAAGAATATCAGCGTTTTAATTTAACATGATAAACATTTTATTTGCAGATTCTTGTCCCCCTCTCCTCAAGGAGAGGGGCTAGGGGTGAGGTCGGTTTTAATATCTTTTTTTACTTCAATAAAAACTTTTTCTCAAGAAACATGTTATAACATATAAAGTGTAAACTTTCATTTTGTTTATACTTAAAAAAATTATGTTTAACGCCTGATTAAATGGCAATTAAAAAAATAAATATCAAAATGGAAAATCCAGTTATTGCTCAAAAAAGTCCTTATGTTTTGGAAATGCAACCAGGGTCGTATTATTATTGTACATGTGGTAAAAGTAGCAAACAGCCTTTTTGCGATGGTTCGCACCGTGGAAGTTCGTTTGGACCTAAAAAAGTAGAAGTATCCGACATCAAAAAAGTAGCTTGGTGTGGTTGTAAACATTCGGCAAATGCACCGTTTTGCGATGGAAGTCATGCAAAATTGTAATTGATAATTAACAATTATTGAAAATATGGATATAAAAAAACTTTCGAATATTGCTGCATGGGTTATTGCAGGGCTATTAACAGCATTATATTTATTCAGTGGATATAATAAATTAACGAATCCAGCACAAATGGAAGCCATGAAATTAGGCGATTGGGCTGTCATTATTGCTATTGGCGAAATTATTTCGGCATTGTTATTTTTGATACCCAAAACAACTAAATACGGCACTTTGCTACTCAGTTCGTATATGGGTGGCGCCATTATTTTGCACATGACAGGTGCTATGAGCATAGTAATGCCTGCAGTGATATTAATTTTGGTATGGGTTGTTGCTTTTCTACGCGACCCTAAAATGTTTAAATTGTAATTTGTAGAGACGGGGCACGCCCCGTCTCATAATTTTAAAATAATATGCGTTTAGAAGATGAAATAAAGGGTCGTTTCCGAAACGAGTATCACAAAGGGTTAATAAACCTCACGTACACAACGCGAATTCTTGGTTATCGTTTTATTCAGGATTTGAAAAAACATGATATTACTGAGCAACAATACAATGTGTTGCGAATTCTGCGTGGTTTTCGGACGGAGGCTCCTTTGTCAATTGGTTTTATCAAAGAGCGCATGCTCGATCGCGATTCCGATGTAAGTCGTTTGGTTGATAGATTGTATAACAGTGGTTTGGTGCTTCGCTACGAAGATAAAACCGACCGTCGCAAAAAGTCGGTAGAGATTTCGGATAAAGGCTTAACCTTGCTTACAAATTTGTTAGATACAGAATTGCATATCGACCAATTGCTTAAAAATTTGACCGAAAGCGAAGTGGAGCAACTGAATTTTTTACTGGATAAAATAAGAGGATAACTTTTTAATTAGATATCTGTTACTTTATCTTTTTCATAATCAATATTGGTAATTAATCGGAGTGAAGTGTCTTTTGTAAAATAGCTCCATGCCCAGTTGAAAAAGATAACTATTTTGTTGCGTACACTCAAAATGAGCATCAGGTGCAAAAACATCCATACGTACCATGCCAATGGTCCTTTGAATTTATAAAAAGGCAATTCTACTACTGCTTTATGTTTCCCAACGGTTGCCATCATGCCCAAATCGTTGTATTCGTATTCTTTGAGCTTGTAGTCGCTGTTTTTGAGTGAATTAACAATATTTTTACCCAGATTTTTAGCTTGATTAATCGCAACATTGGCAACCTGTGGATGTGCATTTGGATATTTAGGAGTTTCCATATAGGCTACATCGCCCAACACATATATATTGTCGTAACTTACTAATTTATTAAATCTATCTACTTTGTAACGATTACGTACCACATCTTGGGGTTTTAAACCTTCAATAATATTACCCGAAACACCAGCAGCCCAAATCACATTTTTAGTTGGAATTTCTTCGCCAGTATTTAAAACAGCTACTTTTCCATTGTATGAGCTTAAAATTGTGTTTGTTTTTACTATCACGCCCATGTTTTCGAGATATTCGCGAGTAGCTTTTTGCGATTGCCCACTCATATTATTAAGCGTATTGGCACTACCTTCTAACAATATTATATTAAACTTGGTTAAATCGATATTGTGATAATCTTTTGAAAAAACATTCTTTTTTAATTCCGCAAAAGCACCCGATAACTCTACGCCTGTGGGACCACCGCCTACAATTACAATGTTCATTAAGGCTTGCTTTTCGTCGGGGCGAGCAAAAATTTCTTTTTCGAAGCTAAAGAGTATTTTATTTCGAATATCAATAGCTTCTTGTGTTGTTTTCATCGGAAAAGCGTGTTCGCTAATTTGCTTATTACCAAAAAAATTAGTACTACATCCAGTTGCTATTATCAAATGGTCGTAACTAATAGTGCGGTCGTAGGCAGTCATTAACTTATTTTCCTCCGGAATGATTTTTTTTATATCAGCCATTCGGAAGTCAATATTTTTGCTATTCTGAAAGATTTTACGAAACGGAAAAGAGATGCTTGAAGGCTCTAAACGGGCACTTGCCACTTGATAAAATAAGGGTTGGAACTGATGGTGATTCTGTTTATCCACCAATACTACTTCTACATCTGCTTTATTCAACGATTTTGCCATTTGCAAACCAGCAAAACCACCACCGATAATTACTACGCGTTCGCCTTTTTTAATTCCTTTAATTCCCATTGATTTATTTCCTGTTTTTTCCGATGACATTCGGAATAATGTTTTCTATTGTTTCTATTGTGGTTAAATAAATAATTTTACTAGTTAAAACAAAGTTGTTTCTGTTTTGTTTCAAAATAAAAGAAATTTTTCTTTAATTCAAAATTTCTCGGAATGGTAGGTAGTTCCGTATTTTTATTTAATTTTGTGGAAATTCTCATTTTTAGCAGTTTACTATGGTTCAACATAAGCACAAAATCTTTTTTTTACTTTTACTAATTTATTCAGTAAATAGCTTTGCTGAGCAAACAGAAACTGAAGAGTTTAGCGAGGTTACGCTATACATTATGCCAACCATGCATCCGCTCGATTGGAGCAGTCCGGCGGCATTATTCAAAACAATGAAAGAATGTTATGTGAAAACAATTGGCTTGCCCGACAATTATTTGCTTGGACATTTGGCTGTCAGATTAGAATCGCCAGTGCTCGAAAAGCCAATTCTCATAGCCCAAACATCAGGAAGCGTTCAGGAAAAAACAGATTTAATTCTCAAACAAAAAGTTGGTTTTGGTATTATTGGCGCAGCACTGACTGGACGAATAGAAACGGAAAAAGAGTTGGAACATAAATTAAATGTATATGCGAAACGTAAGAAGTTAGCTTTTTTAAAATATAAAGTTAGTCACAAAGCCATGCATCGAATTTTGGCGTTCATCGACCAATATAAACAAAAAATAAATGAAAAACATGCTGCCTGCGATTTTTATGGTGGTGCTTTTTGGCCACGGTATCACAACGAAGGCGGAGCATGCTCTACTTTTGGATTTGCACTGCTCGATTTGGTAAATGCCCTTACGCCCGAAACAGAACTGTGGAAAATGGAGCTTAAAATTCCTGCTGAAATTATTGGTGGTGAATTTAATCATGGAAAAAAAATTAAGAATACAACGATAAAAAATACAAAATCGTGGTTCAATAAAGAAGGCAAAGTAAATGAGGATTACGTAAAATACCTTGTGTACGAACCAAGTATAATGTTCGATTGGATAATGGAAACCAAATTGGTTGACAGAGTTGGATATGTTTTTGTGGAAGAGAAAGGTATTCCAGGCGTGATTATCGACAAGCGCGATGCCGTTTTCGACGAAAATGAACCGCTCTTTTTGCCACGTCCCGAACCAAACCGCTTTATAGATGTTTATTATAAAAAAATTGGAATCAAATGAAAACAAAATTATTCACCATACTATTCACACTAATGAGTTTAGCATCCGCCAATTCGCAGGAAAACCTGTCGTACCAACTTCCTCCGCAGTCTATTTTACAATTAGCCGATTATCAGCGTCCTCCGGCGGTAACTATGGACAGTCGCAAAACATACATGTTGCTCAGCTATCGCTCAACATATAAATCGCTCGACGACCTGAATCAGCAGGAGGTTAGTTTGGCGGGTTTGCGCGTAAACCCAGCTACCAATATTAGTTCGTCGATGAGTTATATCAGTTCGCTAAAAATACGAAAATTGACTGCCAAAGATGCCCTAGAATTTGAAGGAATGCCAGCAAATATGCGTATTGCCAACGTATTATGGTCGCCCGACGAAACAAAGGTAGCATTTACAAATACAACTCTTAATGGGGTGGAATTGTGGTTAGCTGATTTAGTTACTGCCAAGGCTACAAAATTGACCAATGCGGTTTTAAATGCAAATGTAGGCAATCCAATCAATTGGTTTCGCGACAGTAAAAGTTTGTTGGTGCGCATGTTACCTGCAAATAGAAATGCGTTAATTGATTCCAAAAAAGCTTTGCCAGCTGGTCCAATTATCTCATTAAGTGATGGTTCGAAGGCACAAAATAGAACCTATCAGGATATGCTCAAAAATCCAACCGATGAGGCTAACTTTGTAACACTCACTACAGCTGAACTTTACAAAGTGCAATTGGATGGTACGCAACAGCTTTTTAAAGAAGCAGATTTGTATGTAAACGAAATAATCTCGCCCGACGGAAACTATGTATTAGTTACTACCCTGCAAAAACCCTTTTCGTATATCGTACCGCTTAATCGTTTTCCTCAAACAAATGTAGTATACACTGCCAAGGGCGAAAAAGTGAAAACTATTTGCGAAATACCGCTGTCGGAAGTACTGCCAAAAGGGTTTATGGCGGTGCGCAAAGGTAAACGCTCGCTTAGTTGGCGCTCGGACGAGGCGTCTACTTTATATTGGGTGGAAGCATTAGACGAAGGTGACCCACAAAAAATTGTACCGTTTCGCGATGCCGTTTATCTGTGGAAAGCGCCTTTTTCATCCGAACCTTCTTTGCTTTGCAAAACGAGTTTGCGTTATTCACGTTTGGTATGGGGAAATGCAACCACAGCGGTGCTCAACGAGGAATGGTACGATACTCGTCAAATGAAAGTGTCGGTAATCAATCCTTCGAATCCCAATGAATTGCCAAGATTGTTCAGCGAGCGAAATTTTCAAGATGTATATGCCGATTTGGGTGATTTTGAAACGCGAAAAAACGAATTTGGGAAATATGTTATGACAATCGAAAATGAAAAAGCGTTCTTGTTGGGCGATGGTTTTACTGCCAAAGGTCAATTCCCGTTTATCGACGAATTAAACCTTTCTACATTGAAAACCAAACGGTTGTATCAGTCGGCATTAACCGACAAAATGGAAGAAATTCAGGATATTTTGGATGTAAAAAAAGGCGATGTGCTCGTTAGGATACAATCGAAAAACGAATTTCCTAATTATTTTATTCGAAATATTAAAAAACGAATTGCGCCACAACAAATTACCGATTTCAAAAATCCATTCGAAAGTATTGCGGGGGTGCACAAAGAATTAATAAAATACAAACGTGAAGATGGAGTAGAACTTTCGGGAACTCTTTATTTGCCAGCGGGTTACAATCAAAATGCAAAAACTGAAAAGTTGCCTCTGTTAATATGGGCTTATCCGGCTGAATACAAGGATAAAAATAGTGCTGGTCAAAGTACTGCCAATCCAAACGAATTTACTTTTCCGTACTACGGCTCTTTTGTGTATTGGGTTACGCGCGGATATGCTGTGCTCGACGATGCCGCATTCCCCATTGTGGGCGAAGGCAAAACCGAACCGAACGATAGCTTCGTGGAGCAGTTGGTGGCAAATGCAAAAGCGGCTATTGATGCGGTAGATTCGTTGGGTTTTATCGACCGAAAAAAAGTGGCAGTTGGTGGACACTCGTATGGCGCATTTATGACGGCTAATTTACTTACTCATTGTAATTTATTTGCCTGTGGCATTGCTCGGAGTGGCGCTTACAACCGCACACTTACGCCTTTTGGTTTCCAAAGCGAACAGCGTAATTATTGGGATACGCCAGAAATTTATAACTCTATGTCGCCATTTATGCAAGCCGACAAAATGAAAACGCCTATTTTGTTGGTTCATGGCGAAGCTGACAACAATCCCGGAACGTTTACATTGCAAACCGAACGTTATTTTCAGGCGCTAAAAGGACTTGGTGCACCTGCTCGCATGGTTATTTTGCCCAAAGAACAACATGGTTATGTGGCGCGCGAAAATATCTTACATTTGCTTTGGGAACAAGATACGTTTTTGGAAAAATACCTCAAATAATTTAATCTTTTTTCGAAATGAAAAGAATTTTCATTGTCAGTTTTATAGCACTGATTACTTTAAATAGTTGTATAGATGAGCCAACTTTAGAGCCCGATAATCATATAGGTAATTTTGAGTCGCTTTGGAAGATTATGGATACACGTTATTGTTATCTCGATTATAAAAATATAAATTGGGATTCGATACACACTGTTTACAAAGCGCGTGTTGATACTTCGATGACTGATTATGAGCTATTTGAACTTTTTGGAAGCATGTTGGGTGAATTGAAAGATGGACACGTAAATTTGTATTCAAATTTTAATACCAGTCGCTACTGGAAATGGTTTAAAGATTATCCTTCAAATTTTAACTCAGATTTGATTTATAACAACAATTATCTTGGATCTAATTATTTGGCTGCGGGTGGTTTGCGTTACAATAAAATTGCAAATAATAAAGTGGGTTATATTCTGTACAGCGATTTTTCTAATCGTTTTTCGGATACAAACATATTGTACATTCTGAATTATTTTAAAGATTGCGATGCATTGATTATTGATGTGCGCAACAATGGTGGTGGTTATTTAGATTTATCGGAAAAATTTGCCTCTTATTTTTTTGAAAGTGAAACGATTACAGGCTATATGCAGCACAAAACAGGCAATGGTCATGCGCAATTTTCAGATCCTATAGCGATAAAAACGCCAAGTCATGAAAATATTAAATGGGGTCGAAATGTGGCAATTCTTTCCAATCGGATGTCGTACAGCGCTACAAATTCCTTTGTCAGTCGTATGAAATTAGCGCCTCACGCTGTTGTTGTTGGCGACAATACGGGTGGGGGTGGAGGTTTGCCTATTTCGAGTGAACTACCCAATGGCTGGATGGTGCGTTTTTCGTCAAGTCCAATGTTCGATGCCGATATGCAACATACCGAATGGGGGATTGTACCCGATGTAAAAGTAGATTTGAAACAAGCTGATGTGGATAAAGGCTACGATACAATAATTGAGACGGCTGTTTCGTTGATTACAAGTAAATGAAAAAACTCAAAATAACAGAAATGAACCGGTTAACGCTGGAAGAATTTAAAATTTCGTCGAAATTACCGTTGGTAGTTGTGCTCGATAATGTGCGCAGCTTACACAATGTGGGTTCGATTTTTCGTACGGGCGATGCCTTTTTAATCGAATCGGTATTTTTGTGTGGAATAACAAGTACTCCACCACATGCCGAAATTCACAAAACTGCTTTAGGTGCTGAAAATACTGTTGAATGGCGTTATTTCGAAGATACGATTGAGGCTGTAAATCAATTGAAAAGAAACGGTTACATAGTATATTCTATCGAACAGGCTGTGGGCAGCACACTTTTACCTGAACTCAAACTTGACAACACAAAGAAATATGCTGTAATTTTGGGAAATGAAGTAAAAGGTGTGCAACAATCGGTTGTCGACGCAAGCGATAGCTGCATCGAAATTCCGCAATATGGAACCAAGCATTCGCTCAATGTAAGTGTAACGGGTGGTATTATTATTTGGGAATTTTTTAGAAAAATACCCCAAACCCCTAAAGGGGATTAAAGAGTGGTTTGAGTCGGATTTTGAAATTATTATAATTAATTTTTTAGAGACAAAACTAATATTTGTTCCCCTTTAGGGGTTAGGGGCAAAGATTATAAACTTAAAAATATATGGATTGGAAAGATAAACTAAACGGCTTGAAAGCAGAATTGCCCGAAGGTGAGGATTTACCCGAAGTAAAAGTACCAGTAGCAAGCAATAAGCAAAAAGAACCGTTGCGAGTGGAATTGGATAAGCGAAAAGGGAAACCTGCGACCTTAATTTCCGAATTTTTGGGTTCCGATGATGAACTGAAAGAGCTGGCAAAAATGCTTCGAGTAAAATGTGGAGCGGGAGGTTCGTCGCGCGATGGTGAAATATTAGTGCAAGGCGATTTTAGAATTAAAATTGCCGAAATATTGCTCTCGATGGGTTTTAAAGTGAAGAAAATTAATTTTAAATAAAAAAATAAATAATCAGATTATGAATTTTAAAAATGGAGTTTTAATACTGCTTCTTGGTGCCATTTCGGTTACTGCCTTGGCTTATGATGCTGTGGGACATCGCACAATAGCCGATATTGCTTATGCTAATTTAAGCAAAAGTGCTAAAAAACAATGCGATAAAGTGCTTGGTAAACATGGAATAATTTATGCCTCCACGTGGGCTGATGAAATTCGGAGTGATAAAAATTACGATTATAGTTATAAATGGCATTATCAAAATCTGAAAGATAGTTTGTCGATAATGCAAATTGATGCACTTTTCAAAAATCCTACTGCCGAAGGCGAGCATTTGTTTTTTGCGCTTGAGCAATTAACCGAAAGGCTCAAAAAAGACAAAAATGATGCGGAAGCGTTGAAGTTTTTGGTACACTTTATGGCCGACCTGCATCAACCTATGCATTTGGGACATGTTGAAGATTTAGGTGCCAACAAAATTAGTGTACAGTGGTTTGGGCGTTCTACAAATTTACACGCCGTGTGGGATGGTATGATCACCGAAAGTAACAACATGTCGTATACTGAATTTAGTCAGTTTTTGCAAGATAAATTTCAGAATGTTAAAGCACAAAAGCAAGCTGAAAGCCTTCTCGAATCAGTATACAAGGTATATGTTTTACGTACCGAAGTGTATAATTATGGTGTGAGCGATAAAAGCAACTATAGCTACATTTTTAAATTTACCAACAAAAACAACGAAATGATTTATACAGCTGGCATTCAATTAGCTAAGCGCTTAAACGAATTATTTTAAAAGTCGCCGACGAAATTCAGAACATACAATAGACGTAGCCACAGCCACATTCAATGATTCGGATGTGGCTTCGTTTTTTGGATAATTCGGTATCGTCAACCGTCGATTTATTAATTTTGCTATCGCGGGCGAAATGCCATTTCCTTCATTGCCCATAACGATTAAACCATTTTCAGTTAATTTCTCAGTATAAATACTTTCCCCTTCCATAAATGTTCCATAAATGGGTAATTCTCTCGGAAGCAATTTTAGATAGTGTTCTAAATCAGTGTAATATACTTTTACGCGTGCCAAAGCTCCCATAGTAGATTGTACCGTTTTGGGGCCAAAAGCATCGGCTGTAAGCAACGAACAGATAATTGTTCGAATGCCAAACCAATCGGCAATACGGATAATTGTACCTAAATTTCCTGGATCTTGAATATCGTCTAAAGCAATGGTGAGTTGTTGATGATTGGCTTCTTCAATTCTGTAAATAGGTTTTTCGAATAGGGCAATTATACCTTGAGGCGATTTCTGATTGGATATTTTTTTTAAGTCTTCGAAGCTTATTTCCTGAACGTTTTTCGGCTGCTTTTCGCTGTTTTCGGCAAGCCATTCCTTGGTGGCATAGCATTCTTTAAGTTTGAATGTTGGTATCAAATCAAGTACTAATTTTGTTCCTTCAGCCACAAATAAGCCCAATTCGTCGCGAATTTTTTTTTGCGACAAGGACAGAATTACTTTCAGTTTGTTTTTTGAAATCATATCAAAAAATTAAAGTGCGAATCAGTCTTTATTTCCAATTCGCACTTTCTGTAGTTAGCTAAATAATAATTAGATACGTGCTTTGATAGCTGCCGATTCAGCTTCGAAGCCTGGCTTATCAAGTAGAGCAAACATATTCTTTTTGTATGCTTCTACGCCTGGTTGATCAAAGGGATTAACACCTAGTATATAACCGCTTATTCCACAAGCTTTTTCGAAGAAATAAAGCAATTGCCCCAAATAAAACTCATTCAATGCTGGCAATTCAATTTTTAAATTCGGAACGCCGCCATCAATGTGAGCTATCATAGTGCCCAATTCAGCCATTTTGTTTACCTCATCAACGCGTTTTCCAGCAAGGAAATTTAAGCCATCTAAGTTTGCTGCGTCGGTTGGTACTGTTTTGGTGTAATTTGAACTTTGAATAGATATCACAGTTTCGAAAATTGTACGTTCGCCCTCTTGTATCCATTGACCCATTGAGTGAAGATCGGAAGTAAAGTCAACAGAGGCAGGAAAAATGCCAACATTATCTTTACCTTCACTTTCGCCGTAAAGTTGTTTCCACCATTCGCCAATAAAATGCAATTTTGGGTGGAAGTTTACTAAAATTTCGATTTTTTTACCCGCTTTGTACAATTCGTTACGAACAGCAGCATAAATGGCAGCGGGGTTTTCTTCAAAAGCTGTTTCTGTTCCACAAAGTGTTTCCATGCTTACAGCACCGCTTACAAATTGACGAATATCGAATCCGGCAACAGCCATAGGCAATAAACCAACTGGCGAAAGGACAGAGTAACGACCCCCAATATTATCTTCGATAATGTATGTTTTGTAACCTTCTTGTGTTGCTAAAGTGCGCAAAGCTCCACGCGATTTATCTGTTACGGCTACAATTAGTTTTTGAGCAGCCTCTTTGCCTTGTTGCTCTTCCAATTGCGTTTTCAACAAGCGGAAAGCCAAAGCTGGTTCGGTGGTTGTGCCCGATTTGGATATAGAAATAATGCCGAATTTTTTATTCTGAAGCATCTCCTGCAATTCGTACAAATAATCTTCGCCAATATTTTGTCCAGCATAAACCACTACGGGTGCTTTACGCTCAGTTTGTAACCAATCGAAACTGTTCGAAAGGGCATCGATAACTGCTTTTGCCCCCAAATAGCTACCGCCAATACCAATTACGATTACTACTTCACAATTTTCGCGCAATATTTGCGCAGTATTTTCAACATCAGCCAAATGCGCTTCGTCAATTGAAGATGGTAAATTTAACCAGCCTAAAAAATCGCTTCCTTTTCCAGTTCCGTTGTGTAAAGCAGCATTTGCAGCAGCCACTTTAGTTTCGTAGCCAGCAACAGCTTCTTCCGAAACAAATCCGAATGCTTTGTCGATTGTAAGTTTAATGTTTTGCATAATTTTTTTTTTTGTTATTTAGCTTTGCTGTTATTAGCTTTGCGTTATTTGGCTTCGCCGTTATTAGCTTCGCGTTATTTGGCTATGCCGTTATTAGCTTCGCGTTATTTATTGTTATTATATTTTCTTGATTTTAGACCTTAGACTCTTGACTTTAGTCTCTCGTCCGTTGTCCGTAGTCTGTTGTCCGTCGTCCGTCGTCCGCTGTCTCAAAATGGTAAATCGCTTCCTTCGCCACCAGCAGCAGGTGCTCCGTCGAAAGCTGGAGCGCTAACCACACCTTGTTGTACAGGAGCTCCTGAAGTTTGAGCTGCATTTTTATCAATTTTCCAAGCGCGTGCTGTGGTATACCAACGGCCATTATACTCGCGGCTCTCAATATCAAAACTAACATTTACTTGGTCGTCGATAGCAACTGGAAATTGGTCAATTTTATCATTGAACACATTGAAACATACTTTTTTAGGATATTGATCACCCGTTTCGAGCACATAATCCTGCGAACGCCACAAACCATTTTTGCCCTGACCCGATGTTTGAGGTAGCACGGCAATAATTTTACCTGAAATTTCCATTCTCTTTTATTATTTATTGTTATTTTTTAGAAATGCAAAGATACTAATTTTAAAAGGACTGACAAGAAAAATATAGACTTGTTGATAAATTT
>JFJP01039495.1_pt1 | contig 21009 bp, 13 predicted proteins | sample 431651 | NCBI WGS metagenome assembly JFJP01 (sample SAMN02602958, study PRJNA72255) | Microbial mat metagenome, whole genome shotgun sequencing project. | biome: fresh water; feature: sink hole; material: water; isolation source: purple microbial (photo- and chemosynthetic) mats found in...
TGGTTTTTGGATTTGGTATTAAACTAAAGAAAAAATACGAAAACTTCAGTGCAGTGCTCGTTAGTGGTGCCATGACTATTATGTACTTTATAACCTACGCAGGATATACTTTTTATAGTCTTTTTCCGCAACTTGCTGCTTTTGCGCTTATGTTTTTGTTTACAGCCCTTACCGTACATTTAGCTTTAAAATACAACCAACAAGTGATTGCTCATATAGGCTTAGTAGGTGCTTATGCAGTTCCGTTTTTATTGAGCGAAGGTTCAGGTAAAGTTGAGATACTTTTTACCTACATGTCGATAATTAATATTGGTATTCTTGTTATTTCGTTTCAGAAATACTGGAAATCAATTTACTATGCTGCTTTTATATTGTCGTGGTTAGTGTTTGGCACTTGGTATGGTCAATCGTATGTGGCTGACAATCATTTTAATATAGGTTTGTTATTCGGAACGGTATTTTTTCTTTTATTCTATATCTCGTTTCTGGCGTATAAGCTTTTCCGCAATAAGACTTTCGAAATCGAAGATATTGTACTTTTGTTAGTAAATTCGTTTGTGTTTTATGCTTTTGGTTATTCCATATTGGGCACTACTAAAGTGGGCGAGAGTTTCCAAGGTTTATTTACCATATTAAATGCAGTAATTCATTTAATTGCCTCATTTATTGTTTATAAACAAAAGTTGGCCGATAAAAATCTGCTGTTGTTAATAGTGGGTTTGGTGGCTGTATTTGTCACAATTACCATTCCGGTGCAGTTGGATGGCAGCTGGGTTACGCTGCTTTGGCTTGGCGAAACATTGGTGTTGTTTTATATTGGACGCATTAAACAAAGTGTAATCTACGAAAAATTAGCATATCCGCTTATGCTGTTGGCTTTTGGCAGTATTATTCAGGATTGGAGTACAAATTACAACACCGAATCGTTCACGCAACTATCACATTATGTACGTCCGCTGTTGAATATCAATTTTCTAACATCTATGCTTTTTGTAGCCAGCTTTTTGGGTATGTGGTATATTGATAAACTGAAAAAGTACAAACCAGCATTTAATCGTAAATCCTATCCATTTATCCCATACATTATTCCAACCATTCTGATTATAAGCATTTATTATAGCTTTTATTTGGAAATAGTCAACTATTGGATTCAACTATTCAGCAATACCTGCGTGTCGGAAGTTGTTAAGGGTCAAAACTATAGCGATTCAATTTGGAATTACGATTTGCTTGACTATAAAACAATCTGGACTTTGAACTATACCATGTTGTTTCTTTCGGTGTTGACCTATATTAATTCCAAATACTTCAAAATCAATGTTCTTTCGCAAGTTACGCTATCATTGCTGGGTTTTACTCTATTAATCTACCTTGTGTTTGGACTAAGTTCATTAGCCGATTTACGCTATTCGTTTCTGGAACAGGAACAGGCAAATTATTTTCCACGTACAGTTCAAAACAGCTACATCAGATATATTTCGTATGTATTTTTAATTCCTGCACTTATTTCGGCCTACAACTACCGGAAAATTATTCTTTTTGATAAGCTAAAAAGTCAGCATTTTGATGTGGCCTTGAATGTTGTTTTGCTTTGGATGTTGAGCAGTGAACTTCAAAATATTTCGCTTTTTCTGATTGTAGTTGGTATTTGGAAAAACTTAAAACATTTACGCATTGCCGCTATCGTGCTTTTTGGAGTAACACTTGTGAAACTCTTCATTTACGACTTATCGCAATTGAGTACCATTTCAAAAACAATCTTGTTTGTATCGTTAGGTATTTTGCTACTTATTATTTCATTTTTATACAATAAATACAAGAATATTATTGTGGAAAAGCAGGATAAGGAATTGAATTAGTGCGTATTAAACAAAATAAATAAGGCTGTCTTAAAAGAGGTTGGAACGCAAATTCCGCAAAAAACTCTTTTGATACAGCCCCTTTTTTCTTTTACAAAACTCATACAATTATATTGCAAGTAACGGGAAAACAAAACAAACTACCATGAGCCTTTACGAAAAATTGCAACACGCACGGAGCGAAGAAGAAGTGAAAACTACCTATATCAAAGCATTGTGCATGGCAAAGACCGACGAATTCATGCTGTGTACATCTTGTGTCGTCAGCGAATAAATTATGTGGAATTGAAATTGTAACTTTGAATCAATATCCTTAAAAATTTACATGACATTTGCATATAAAATAAATTGTCCGTATATTTGTCCGTGTCCGTAAAAATGTCCGCAAATGATAAATGTAAAATATTACTTAGATAAAGCTGATAAAAGCAAAAGATGTCCTATCCATCTTGTAATCAGGCAAAAAGATGTCCAAATTAAAGTCTCGACAGGTGAAAAGGTCTTTAAAAAAGACTGGGATAATTCTAATCAGTTAGTTTTAGATTCTGAATACAATTATAAATCGATAAATAAATTTCTGTGTTTTTTAAAACAAGAAGTTGAAAAATTCTTTGAAACAGCTCCACACTCTCAACTTACTGAAAAAAATGTAAAAGAGCATATTTTGGCTTTCGTTGCAACAAGAAATGCAAATGCAGACGTTAAAATAGTTTGTGAACCTGAAAATGAATACAATAAAAAAAACAAGATAACTTTTGTTGATTTATTTGCTGGAGCTGGTGGATTTAGTGAAGGTTTTTTGCAAGCTGAACAGGGAAATAGCATTTATGAATTTCTGTTGGGAAGTGATATAAATGAGAATTGTGAATTGACTCACTTGGCTCGATATAATTATCAACTCGGTTTACCCGCTGAGTTTCACCGACAAGATATTACTGAAAATGACTTTTTGGAAAATCTTTTGAAAAAACTCAAAGGACAACATGTAGATGTTGTTTGTGGTGGACCTCCATGCCAGAGTTTTAGTTTGGCTGGAAAACGAAAAAAGTTTGACAAGAAAGATGATTTATTTGCTCATTATCTTAAAGTTATAAGAGCATTAAGACCCAAATATTTTGTAATGGAAAATGTAAAAGGAATCCTTACAAAAGAAGGTGGAAAAATTCGAGAGATGATTTTACAAGAAATCAAATCAATTATTGACTTGAAAGAGTTTCACCAGTTAGTTTTCTTTGTTGAGCAGCTTAGAAGGGTCGAAAAGGATAATTCCATTATCTTAGATTGCTACAATTTAAGACTACAATTCGAAACATCAACTGACAAAAATCTTGAAAAGCTGCGCGAAACTTACATTCAGAACATTGAAAACAAATTCAGAATTCTGACACCGAAAATAGCTGATTATAAAACGAGTAAAACAAATATTGATATTAGCACAATTCGTCACGGATTCAACTTGCTAAAAAGAAGTAATGAATTGGCTTATATTAGAAAAAAAGTAATAGCTGAAAAGGCTCATAGCGACTTAGATAATGACTATTTTGCTGAAAAGTTTGATGAATTCCTGACTTCAATTGATTCAAGTTCAATTATTGAACGTGTAAATCAATCATTTAAAAATTTAAAACCGTCGGAGTCATATAAAAAAGAAATTTCGGAAATTATTTCGGCATTAGAAATATATGATTCTTCATTCGAAGAATGTATTCAAGGTTTAAAGCCATTTGTGGAAGTAGCCAAAATGGAGAAAGAATTTAACGAAATTCTTTCTCACATTAGATTATATAATATCGATCAACCATTTGTGGCTTTAGCTTCAAATTATGGAGTTCCACAAAACAGAGAAAGAGTTTTGTTTATTGGTTGCCGGAAAGACCAAAAAATGATTAAAGATATTCCTCCGACTGTTTCGAATAAAGAAAAAGTTACCGTTTTTGAAGCATTGTACGACCTTGATTTCGTTGGTAACGATGATGAGAAATTCAATTACGAAAACATTGACTTAAAGGCTAAATATAATGGTTCTACAAAAACAATGGAAGCATTAATAAAAAAACGAAATGTTGATGGAAAACCAGATGAAGATAAAGGTTTGACTTATGCTGAGTGGTCGAAAAAAGGCAGATTAAACGGACGATTTTCTAATGCAAAAAATCCATTTTATGTTCGGAATTTTGAAGAATTAGAAAACACATTAACTCATATAGTTGCGCCATTACATAACCACAAAACGAGTAAGCAAAATGAAGACGTTGTAAAACGATTGGATGTAATACGAACAACTGGTGATTATGATTTAGCGAAAATTGAACTAAAGAGAATTGGTCTTGACTCAGAAAAGCGAAATTATAATGTGTTAAAACCTGATTCACAAAGTCCAACTGTAATGACAATTGCCGATGATTATATTCACTTCTCAAATCCACGAGCTTTGACAGTAAGAGAAATGGCCAGACTTCAATCATTTGATGATTCTTTTGTTTTTCAAGGGAAACGTTCAACAGGTGGTAACAAACGTAAATTTGAAGTTCCTCAATTCACACTTGTAGGGAATGCTGTACCGCCACTTATGGCTCGCGCAGTAGCTTTAGAAATTCTAAAAAATATCAAGTAACCATTTATGAGACAATTAACTATCATTGAAATAGAAAGAATTAAATTGCTCACTGAAAAATCTGTTGAACTTTGTCTAATTGAACCAACAGAAACAGGATTGAAAAAATCAATTATGGACGCAACAGGTTCGGTTAGAACCTACTTAAAATCAAAATCAATCCATGACTTCGCTTTACAGAAACAAGGTCAAGAAGATAAAATCTTTGTCAATTCTACATTAATTTCTTCGTTTGGAATAATTCCTTCCACAGCTTCGCTTTATCGTCCAAACACAAAAAAAGGAGACCCTCGAATTTGGTTCAAAGGTTTAGGGAGTTATGCTACAGCAAATGATATATTAGGAATTATCGCTTATGATAATGAGTTGTTTGTAATAAATATTACTCAACTTGACTTGGCAAAATTATTGAATGAATCAAGTTTAAATCCATTGAAGGAGTTAGTAAATGAAATCAATTATGTATCCAATATAATTGCAGAAGAACTACCTTTAAAATTGCGTAAAATAGCAGCAAGTGGATTTGTTCCTGCATTATTGCAAGCAGACACCGCAGTTGGTAGAACTTTAGAGCATCTATTAGGAATACCGATGAATTCTTCAAAATCGCCTGATTACAAAGGAATTGAATTAAAATCATTTCGAGAATTAAAAAGTACTAGAAAAGGATTATTTGGCAAGACTCCCAATTGGGAATTGAGTAAGTTTAAATCAAGAGTCGAAATTCTTGACAATTTTGGATATTGGGAAGATCGTGTTTTTAGGTTATATAACACTATTCGAGCTACAGTAAGAAATGCTCAAGGGCTTATTTTAAAAACTGATTACGAATTAAATTATTTAATTGAAAATTCTGACAAACCATCTATTGGTGATTTTTTAATTTGGGAGTTAGATGTACTCAAAAATGCACTTGCTGATAAACACAAAGAAACATTTTGGATAACTACTGAATCAAAAAGAGAGGATGGCAAAGAATATTTTTTATACAAATCTGCACAACATACAAAAAATCCTTTAGTGAATCAGTTTGGATTATTAATCGATATTGGAGCAATAACATTGGATTATCCAATTAAAAGGCTCGAAAATGGTTCTGTTGTGGATAAAGGATGTAATTTTAAACTTAAACCTAATTTATTAGATTTATTGTTTCCGCCAAGCAATGTGTATTCGCTTATTTAGGAAAAGTTGCAACACGCCTTGACCGAAAAACTACAACCCATGGTATATGAGTTGGGATTTTTGAGACTTTAGAATATCAAAAGCTAACACTTTAGATATTAGGTAATGCCGATTTGGCTACAGCGAGCGAGAGAAATTATTTGTTATAAGTCTGATATTCAGGATTTGGCTCATTTAAAGTAAAATTACCGCTATTGTTTGCAACTAATTTTTCAGGATTTTGCCTTGTATCAAAAACATCTGTTATATAGATATTTGTTTTTACAATTTTGTATATAATTTTGTAATTTCCAATAATCAAATACCTGTGTCTTTCGTTAATCGACTCAAGAAGCATTTCTATCGCACCTGAGTTCGGCTGGGCTTTTAATTGTTTTACTGAGTTAAAAATTTCTGTTCTAATTTTATTCGCTACTCGTATATTTACATTTCCTTTGTAATAGTTATATATTTCGTGCAATGATTCTAATGCGAAATTAGTCCATGTAATTTTCATTATCACCACATTTTTGATAAATTTTCTGCTTCCTTTTGCGAATAAATCTTATTGTTCAGAATGTCGTTATTTGCTTTCATTGCTCGTTGAACTATTTCATCTTGGGTGAATTTTCTAAATGTAGATTGAGAATGTGAAACTTCAATTAATTTCTGAATTTCGTTCAATAAATCTATATTTTTTTCGGCAACTAATTGCTCAATAATCCGTAGTTTAATGTCCTGACTTGTTGACTGTAACATTATTTGTTCTTTTTGGTAGTTTATTTTGCAAATATAGATATAGTTTTTGAAAAAATATTGTTCATTGAGAAATTATTCCTTTATAAACCCAATTCTATTAAGGGGTTTTTCTATTCGTTTTTTGTCGGTGTGCAACTTGGATAACCCTGCTTTTCTAAGCAGCTAATCATTGTATGGCATTTCAACTCTTACTAGTGTACCTTCGCCAACTGTACTCTTAATTTCAAAATTACCACCTAACATCGTCATGAGTTCTTTCATACCAATTAACCCATACGAGTCGGGGCGACCACAATTATTTAAATCAAAGCCAACACCATTATCCACAATTTCAAAAATCAAATTACCGTTAACAATCGCCAACCGAACAGTAATTTTTGATGCCATGGCGTGTTTAAGTATATTTGTGAGGGTTTCCTGTAGAATACGGAATAAGGCCAATTCTAGCTCTTTATCAATAGTTAGATTTTGTACGGTGTTTTCAAACAGGCATTTCAAATGGTGATTTTCCTCAAATTGATTGAGATGATGCTCAGCGGTTTCTACAAAGCCAAGTAGTTCAAGTTGATCGGGTCGTAAACCGTTCATAATATCTCTTGTCGATTTTATCGTGTTCTCGGTTTTTTTAATAAATTGTTCCATTTCGGTAACAATAGTTTCCTTATTAATAGTATAGTTTCCTTTTAACAATTTATTTCTAAACACTCCAATATCCATTTTGAGTGCAACCAGAAATTGAGCAATACTATCGTGTATTTCGAGTGTAATGGAAACTCTTTCTTTCTCACGTACACGCTGAAGATGCGAAGCAAAGTTTCGCAATTGTTCCCTTGATGCTTTAAGTTCAAGCTCGGCTTGTTTACGTTCGGTTATATTACTCCCAAAACATGAACCACCAATAACCTGACCATGATTTATAATAGGATTAAACGTTATTTCAATGTAAAGTAAGCCATTTTCGGTTTCTACAGCGTCTTCAATGGTGAAATGCTCATTATTCAAAACCCTATCGTATCGAGGTATCCAAATCGGACGTAATAATTCGGGAAGGGAATTGACAAGGTTGACGCCAAGGTCTAATTTCACATTAAATGTCTTTTGAAACTCAGATTGAAATGTATGATTCACATAGATTATATCGTAATTTTTATCAAACGCCCATATACTGTTTTGCGTGCCTTCAATTATTGCGGTTACATTTGCTCTGATAGTTTCAGCAGCTTCTTTGGCTATCAGTAGTTCCGAAGTACGCTCCTCTATAGTTTTTTCCAAATTACTATTAATAAGTTTAATTTGTAATTTTTCCTTGTCGAGTTCTATGTTCAAATAAAAATTTCGTCGTGCAAAAAATTCATTATTATACGAAGCAAGCATTCCGATAATATTGGCACTTATAAAAAAGAAATTGGTGTTTAAAATTGAAATGAAAGAGGAATGCGTAAAATAGATAGCTCCAATATTAAAAATAAGCAATAAGATCCAACCCCCCAAAGTGGCATATATAAACCGCAGTTTAATAAAAAAATAGCCTGCAAAAAAAGTTAACATCAAACCGGAATAATATGCATAATTATCGGGTAAATACCAAAGCATAACACTAATGCCTGCGCCCGCAATTATAAAACTGATAGTTAATAGATACTGCCATAATTTCAAAAATATTTTAGTATAAGTTAAAAAAAACACCAAACACAAAAAGGGCAATACAAAAACATACCGTATCTGATGAAAAAAATCAGAATACTCTGGAAACATAATTGTGTCAAGAAATCCAAAAACACTATACAGGAAAGCACCTATTACAAGTGATAATCTTAGCTGACTAAGTGAATCAAAAAAATAGCTTTTTAAAAACAGCTTTTCTTTCTCATCCTCAAATTTAAGAGTTATTTTATTGTAAACCATAACATTATATTATAAGTGATATTTATACAACATGAGTTAAAGTAACTACGGAAAGTAATCAATATAAGATTGAATCATAGTCTCTTATATTGAAAAGAAATTGGCACAAATATACTAAACTTCTGTCAGATAGAATAATAGAATAATAAAATACTTATAAATATTTTTTTGTTGAAAAAACTGGCTGTCGAGCAAGTGAATTATTGAAACTTAGTCATTGTTTTTTATGCATCTTACATTTATTCCAAAATTGCCAGATTCTATCCCGTAATTAAAGATTGAATTTGTATAATCTAATGCTAACCTTCCATAACTATTAATACTACTTGAAGAAGACCAGAAAACGGCAACATCTCCCATTCCTGGATTGCTACCATTATTTTTACTTCTGTAGCCTGCAGGTAATGCATTAAATCCACTTTCATTTGTGGCGCCAATATTTGGAGCTGTCCAATAATCTGTTCCTTTTAATTTGCCACCAGCTATTGTGCCTCCACCTAAGTAAGATGAAAGATTAATCCAGTCTTGTTCGGTTGGGATACGCCATCCTTCTGGAGCCAATTTACCTGAATTTACAGCATACCAATTATAAAAAGCTCCATACGTGTTTTTATAACTCGCATCGTCTTGCGCCCAACAATATGCTCCAGTAGTTTGTTGAAGCCAACTGTAACCACTTGTTGTTAAGTTCATTGGAGAGCCATCGTTGTATCTCTCTGCTTTAAAATTTTCAACCATCCATGTTTGAGTGCCAATTGTTATAGTATGATATAGATTGCCATCAACATCAGTTACAGTTAATGCTCCGTACGACAGTGAGTTGAAGGTAAGCTGCTCGCCATAAGCTGTTCCTGTACTATTGGTAGCATAGGCTCTCACATAATAGGTTGTGTTTGTGTTTAATCTGGTAATAGAGCTCGTAAATGCTCCAGCTCCGGTTCCATCGACAGATTTGCTGTTGGCTATGGTTGGATTGATTGCAGTGTTCCAACACACTCCACGAGCTGTAATAGGCGCTCCACCATCCGCACTGATGTTTCCACCACCATTAGCAGTGGTATAAGTTATAGTATTTAGAGCCGAAGTTGTTAAGGTTGGTAAATCGGCATCTTTTACGCAACGAATGGAAAAGCCGGCATTTTTTGCAGAATAATCTCTCGTTACATTTGTTGCAGTTTTAGTAATAAGTCTATACCATCCATTAGTTGATGAGTTTGCAGTTGAACTCCACCAATAGGCATTATTGGCTAAATTCTCAAACAATCCGGATATTAGTCTGTTTCCTGCGGCTAATGCTGTAAATCCACTTTCGTTAGTGGCATAATTATTTGTTGTAATCCAGTGGCTTACACCTGTTTCTTTGAGCTTTGCTCCAGCCATAGTTTCTCCACCAAGGCTTGTGGTTAAGGCTGTCCAATCGACATCTGATGCTACGTGCCAACCCAGCGGAGCTATGTTTCGGCTATCTGACGCCACATACCAGTTGTAAAGTTTTCCATATACATCGTTCGAAGCATTGTTATTGTAACTACACCAAGAGCTTATTGCATACAATCCCCAATCGGTATTGTTTGTCAGATTTGTAATATCATCGCCCGAACGATATTTCGATGCTTTTAAATTTTCAGCCATCCATGTTTGCGTTCCAATTTTAACGACAGCGTAGTAATTGCCATTTTTATCTTTACATTCAACAAATTCAAAATTAATTGTTTTGCTTTCGGTAGGGATGTCAGTTGATATTGTGCTGAAATTTCCCGAGACTCCTTTGAAAAGCAATCGGTCGCCCGCGGAATAACTCAATGATACTGAATTGTCTGCTTTTACTTTTTTAGGCGATACACTTGCAGATTTATCCGATGATAAGAATGATAAATCCGGTTTATTTATATTTCCCGAGTAACTGATTATTTTTTTTGTATAAGCATAACCTGCACCAGATACATAAGCTACATAAAGTCCTTTAGGCAGTGCAAGTTTAAATGAACTTAATCCGGTTTGCAGATTTGTATTTATACCGGCTACTTTTCTGCCATCAATATTATAAATGGCAATTTGGGTAGAACTAAAACTTTTTGAAAAGAATGATAGTAGGTATTTTCCATTTTCAGATGTTGAAATAACACGAATTTCATCCTGATTGTTTTGATTGTCGTCAATGCCATTTATAAGGTCAGATAGCGTTAAGGTGCTACCTGCAACAACTGTAACAGCTGTTCCTTTATTCAGGTTTTGTACAATAACGTTGTCGACTGTGTTGCTCGCGCCTGAGCCAGTAAAACTAATTGTGTAGATTAAAGCAGAAGTGTTTGAAGAATAAAATAAGAAGCCAATTGTGAGTAATAGCGAAATGAAATTTTTGAAATGTCTCATGTGTTTATTTAATATTTAATACTGCAAATGTAAAAATTATTATTTAAAATTACAATAATTTTAAATAATATTATTATTATATGAATTTTTACAAAACATATCAAAATCAAATCAATGCTTTAAAAAATTTAGTAATAATGCGTTGCTAATCAAACTGATTTTGAATCTAATGGCCTTCTTTCCCCTTTGTACTAGTTTTATTTTTCGTGCAATGAATCTAATGCAAAATTTATCTTTATAACTTTCATTTTACTAAAATTAAGGCGAACAAATGATGCATTTAAAAAAATACGTATATTTGCACATTCTCAAAAAAAAATATTTATTTTTAAAGTAAAAAACGTCGATAGTCGTCTCCTCTATTATGGAGACAACAATGAATGTATCAATGGCCGAACAACGATTAGTTTCTATTACTAAAACCATTCAGCAGTTTGGGAAAAACTTGTTTGGCTTTGTTCGTGGCCGTGTAAAATCGCTCGAAGATGCCGAAGATGTGATTCAGGACGTATGGTATCAGCTGAGTAAACTCAATAATATCGCCGAACAGTCTCTTATTCGTTCACATTAGTATTATATCTATATTTGTAAGCAACATTTACAAACATATTTGCTTCAAATTTGTTTCAGGTAAAATAACGTAATTCAATTTAATATGTCGAAACTTAGAAATGTATTTTTGTTGCTTGTGGCCTTTGTGGTGATTATTTTTGCTTATATGCCAGTGCTTAACATTCGGTTTGTAAGCCTGCCTTTTGTTTTAATAGTTTTGGTGGTGCTTTGGATTTTGCTAAATGCTTTTTCGAGTATTCAGCAGTTGGGACAACAACCGCAGCAGTTTTCCAAAATTAAAGGGCTTAAAATTCCGATTATTTTGTTAGGCGTTTTATTTTTGTACATTACTGTGGTTCCTACTGTTACTTCGTGGGCGTTGTTGCGTACCGAAAAATACCGTTCGCTTATTGGAACAATCGAAAATGGGAAAGATTTGTCGCAAAACATGTTGCCCATTTCGTTGGACAAAATAAGAGTTGTTGACCAATCGCTTGCCGAAATTTTGGGCGATAAAGTGTTGGGCTCTCAGTCGGCTTTGGGTAGTCAGGTGTATCCTGGCGAATACAATATCCAGAAAGTGGGCGACGATTTGTATTGGGTGGCTCCGTTGTTGCATTCAGGCTTTTTTAAATGGATAAACAACTTGCAAGGAACGAACGGTTACATTATGGTAAATGCTTGTAATGAGCGCGATGTGAAATTGGTTCAGGACATTAACGGACAAAAAGTGTATGTAAAATACCAACCCGAAGGTTATTTGTTCCAAAATTTGGCGCGTTATATTTATTTCAACGGCTATTGGAATTGTGGTACAACAGATTATTCGTTCGAAATTGACGACGCCGGAATGCCTTACTGGGTAATTACGAAATACAAAAAAACAATTGGTTTTGCTGGTGAAGAAGCCGAAGCTGTGGTAGTTTTGAATGCTCAAACCGGCGAAATTAAAGAATATGCCATTGGTGCAGCACCCGTTTGGGTCGACCGTATTCAACCAGCGCCATTCGTTGAAACACAGCTTAATAACTGGGGCGAATACGTACATGGATATTGGAATTTTTCGAACAAAGATAAATTGCAAATTACCGAAAAAATGTCGTTGGTGTATGGTAATGATAATCAGGCTTATTGGTACACCGGACTTACTTCGGTAGGTGCCGACGAATCGACCGTGGGATTTGTTTTGGTAAATACGCGTACGAAAAAAGCTGTTTGGTACAAACAAAGTGGCGCTACCGAATTTGCTGCTCAAAACTCTGCTATTGGCAAAGTGCAGGAAAAACGTTTTTCAGCAACGCTACCTATCCCATACAATATCAACAACATACCAACTTATGTAATGAGCCTGAAAGACAATGGCGGTTTGGTAAAAATGTATGCTATGGTGGCTATCGAAGATTATACAATTGTGGGCGTTGGCAATACCATGCGCGAAACATTGATGGCTTACAAAAATGCTTTCAACTCAACTGGAAATAAAATTAGTGCCAAAAGCAAAACTGAGAAGGAGATTATTCAATCGGTTATTTTGCGCATCAACAGCGATGTGAAAAACGGCAATTCGTTTTATTATTTTACCGTAAAAAGTATACAAAAAGTATTTATTGGCTCTTCGCAAATATCCAACGATTTTCCGATAACGGAAATTGGCGATAGCGTGGCTATTTCGTACGATAATGATAGTCAAGATGTTATTGATGTGTCATCGTTTGTAAATAAAAGTATCAAGAAGTAAAAAATAGATTTCTAAAATGATTTTCAATTTTGACAATTCGTATCTTTCGCTACCTGCGGAGCTTTTTGCTGAATGTAAACCCACAGCAGTTAGTCGCCCGCAGGTAGTGGCGTTTAATACTTCGTTGGCATCAAGCCTGGGCATACAAATCGATGCTGAAAATGAAGCAGAGCTTGTCGAAATATTTAGTGGAAATAATTTGCCAAAAGGTGCTGCCAACATTGCTCAGGCATATAGCGGGCATCAATTTGGGCATTTTACCCGATTGGGCGATGGGCGTGCTGTACTTCTCGGCGAGCAATTAACCCCAACGGGAGAGCGATTTGATTTGCAATTCAAAGGTTCGGGCGTTACGCCTTATTCGCGCCGAGGTGATGGTAGGGCTACGCTCAGCGCCATGCTACGCGAATATATTATCAGCGAAGCCATGCACGCATTGCACATTCCCACTTCGCGAAGTTTGGCTGTGGTGGCAACTGATGAACCCGTTTACAGAGAACAAATTCAAATGGGAGCGGTGCTTACCCGTGTGGCGGCAAGTCATATTCGGGTGGGCACGTTCGAGCATGTGGCCCGCTTTTGTTCGCACGAAACCTTAGCTGCTTTTACAAATTATGTGATAAAAAGGCATTATCCCGAATTGACTGCATCTGAAAATCCAGCATTGGCATTGCTCGAAAAAGTAATGAACCAACAAATTGATTTGATGGTAAACTGGATGCGTGTGGGCTTTATTCATGGTGTGATGAATACCGATAATATGACTATTTCGGGCGAAACAATCGACTACGGACCCTGCGCTTTTATGAATGCTTATAATCCCGAAACGGTTTTTAGTTCGATTGATACGGGTGGGAGGTATGCCTTTGGTAATCAGCCACAAATAGCCTTGTGGAACCTTACCCGATTAGCCGAAAGTTTAGTGCCATTAATCGATGTGGATACAAATATTGCTGTTCAAAAAGCCGAAAAATTATTGAATACTTTTCAATCAATTTTTGAACAAAAATACATTGAAATGTTAGCTCGAAAGATTGGGATTTACAATTTTGAAACGAATGATGCGCTGTTAATCAACGAATTGCTAAATTGGATGTATCTGAACAATGCCGATTATACCAATACCTTTGTAAAATTGATGTATCCCGATAGCATTTCGGATAAAATTTTCGAACATGAATCGTTTTTAGCTTGGAAAAATAAATGGACTGTTCGGTTAAATAAGGACGAAAAGGGCGATTTTTCAGCTTTGGAAATAATGCAACAAAATAATCCTGTTTACATTCCGCGCAACCAGCAGGTTGAAAAAGTATTGAGCGATGTTACCGAAACGGGTCAACTCGCCTCGTTGAATACCATATCAATGCTCCTTTCGAATCCATATACTACTACCAATTTTGATAAAAAGGCAATGGAAGCACCTGCCCAAGCCATTGAGCAGGTGTATAAAACGTATTGCGGGACTTAAATATGTACTTCAATTTTTAAAATATCTTCATTGCGTTCAAAGATTTCAACACTCTGCTCCTTGCTAAATTGATAATTAGTCGAAACCGTTGTATGTTTATTTTTGTACTTAATTTCATATCCTTTTTGACTATTTTCTTTGCTATCTTTTATGTAAATAAAAGGTATGGAACAATAGCTAAAAGCTAAATAGGGCAGTGCAAATTTATCCGATGGTACAATAAATTCGATAGATTGGATGTTTTCGGGATGAATTTCGATGCAACCATTTTTCACCACCACACCCAATTCGAAATAACGCGTGATAATATCTTCTTTCACTTGCCCAGTCATACCAGGTTGTTGCACTCCAGCCATGATTGGCGTATGCGAGTAGGGGTCGAACGGAAATGAATGCCTGCTTTTACGGCTGCAAAATGACTTTTCAGCGCAGCTATTAAGTTGGCATCTTCTTGTTTTTCAATAGCCCAGCTGATATTTTCGCCTATTGCCAACAAGAGTTTCGACACCATGTGCCAATAAATGCTGCCCAAACCTTCGTATTTATAAAACGTACCCGAACGACCTGTAAAAGACTGATGGTCGAATGTTTGTTCGTAAACGGCCTCTATATCCTTAATGGCTGCTTCCGAAACCGCATACTTGCCTTCGCTTTGTAATTTTAACAATGCTTCGTGCAAAAATCCGGCATTATTAAATGATGCATTAAAATGGTATTGTCCTTTTTTATCAGAAGTAACAATGCGTTTATCACCCGCCGACACTAATTGCGAAAGTAGCGGAATGCTTTTTACATTATCAATGCTAATATTGTTTTTTTCGAGAAACGAAGGCAATCTTTTGTTCGGATAAAGCATGTAACTATTTTGGTCGACACGATACAATTTGCTGATGCGCAATGCATTGAGCACATCTACCGCTTCGCTTGCCGAAAGTTTACCAGCACTCAAAACAGAAACTTGCCCTTCCAACATTTCGTACAAGTAACGAATCTCGATTTCAGAGTTTGTAAATTTCACCAAATTATAGGCGTGAAATAAATTATCTTCGCGCTTATTCACGGCTATCGATTGGTCGAGATATGCGAGTGTAAGCTCAAAGAAATTAACAAGTTCTGTTTTCGAAACGCTATTTTTCTGTCCACTAAATCCATTGTAAATTTTGTTGCGGAATTTTTCGCCCGCAATGCCGAGTTCGTCCGTAATTTTTCTTCTTGTACTTGCATCACAACCATTAGTCAGAATACTATCAGCATTGTTCGATTCTTCGAAAAGTTGTTTGGCAAAAGCCACATATCGACGTAAATAATACACCGTTACCATCGATGCTCCTGTACCTACTAAGGCATTGTTGGCGTCGTTCCATTCAGGGCGTTGGGTGTTGAGCCATATACCTGCTTCGGGTATAAAATTGCTGAGTTTTGCCAATAAGGTAGCCAACAGTTTTTCGGTAAAAGTAACCAAAACAGGTTCGTTGTTTTCGTTGAGAACAAGTTTGGCATCGGCACCCATTTGGGCTTCATTGCGCAAAATTTGATGATGCAGTACGCTGTCAAAATGAATGGTATCTTTTGGCTGCGCAACAATTTCGGCGTGCGATTTTAAACGATATGGAATGTTAGCAAACACATATATTTCTTTCGAAAGCATTGTTTGCAGCTCCGCAGGATAATGATTATGAGCTATTTCGAGTAATTTTTGCAAATAAATAATCTGATGATCGCCCCAGTAGCCAATGTTCGACCACGGATTGTCGGGTTCAATTTCCTCCCATTCAATGCCCGTATTTGTTAGGCGATACGCATTATAACCATCTGCCGTAGTAGCATTTACAAATTTAGCAATAATGCCGTTTACAAAACCTGGATAGGAGAGCGAAAGTGCTTCCCAGTTTTGGAAAATATCGCGCCAGTTGCCTTGATACGAGAGTAGCTTGTCGCCATTTTCGTCTTTTACATTTATGTCGAACGAGTTCCACGGGCGACTTGGGTCGCCATGTCGGCGGCTGAAAGTGAGTGGCAAGTATTCGAGAAAAAGGCGTTGCAGTTGCGGGTCGTTTTGTTGACTTACTAACTCATTTAGCAATTTATAATCAATTTTATCAGGAATAGTTTTTAAAAAATCCTGATGTTTTGCCCAAATATTTTTATTAAAAAGCTGAATATGTTTGTTGAAAAATGCCGCATGAATGGTGTAACCTTCGCTATAAATACCCCCACGCATGGTGTTGAAAAGAACATTCGCAAAATGACGCGCTGAGCCATGTTCGTCGGCAGTGTGCTGAATGCCATCGGCTTGCGCTACAATATTTTGCAATGCTTCTGTGCCTTGCGCTACATTTTTTTCCAAAATTGCGGGAATATCAGCCGTTTTTTCAATAAAGTCAATCAGATTATTAACCTGAGTACTATCTTGCTCAACTTCGGCCACGAAATACCAATTTTTAGTAGTTTTGGCTTCTAAAACTACATCTGCACAAGCAAAAATAGCTCCTCGCACACCTTTTGCTTCCGTTTCGGGTTGTGCATTACGGCCACTTCGAATGGCAGTAAGCTGGCTCGAACTTAATAGAAATGTGCTGGTTTCGAGCCCATAACTCCAAACCGTATTGGCACGAAGCGATTCGCTTGGTTCGGCTTTGTCTACCAAAATGGATTCCATGCGAAAAAGAACCAATCCGTAGCCTTCCACCAATTCGGTTTTTTTATAGCCATCTACCAAGGTGGAATAAGTGTTTTGTGTCTGACGGTCGACGCCCGACGGCAATATATTTTGCAGTCCATCAACCACATACACTTCAAGGGTTTCGGCACTTTCGTTGGTCAAACTACTTTTCTTTATCCAGCCGAATTCGTCGGCATTCATCCATGTATAGCTGAAAGTAAGATCCAAATCGACATTTTTTTCGGTAAATATCAATTTATTACCAATCACACTTTTGGCAATGCTTCGCTCTATGGTATACGAGCCGGCTTGGCGTTCGGAAAAAGGTTCCCAAATGTGTTTTTTGCCATTTTTTATAACATGAAAAATAGTTTTGCTTCCCGTAATTTCAGCCGATTCGCTAATTTTATCGTCGGTATAATACGGAAAAAGCGCCGAATCCGGATTTTTACGACCTGCCGACAAACCACCTGTCGACGAAATATACATCCAGTGATTGGAGTCGCTAGCCAAACTTATAAAGAATGGCTGCATAGCATCTTGGTTGGTTATTTGATAGTATTTTTCATTCTCAATAAGGACAAAAGAACCCCTAACCCCTAAAGGGGAATTTACCCCTAGCCCCTGAAGGGGAACTAATTTACCATCGTCTGTTAACTTATTTTCTTTATTCATAAATATTTAATTTCTTGTTGTAATAATCAATACTAATATTTCTTACCCCCCTTTAGGGGTTGGGGGTTCTTCTTTTATCTAAATCAATTTTCATTTGATCCGTTGTTTTTTTGTCGATTTTGTAAAATAGCATAAAAATGGCACACGACATATACAGAATTCCCGGAATGACGGAAACCAATAACTTGATGCCTGTAATAGCAGTTTCAGTCTGCGTTACATTCGGCATAAAATTCGAGATGCTCAAAATCCAACCGGCAATGGCAAACACAGCAGCCGAAAAATACAAACCTGTGGAGCGGCGACCGCTTTTCCATTCGCCATAATCGGCCGAGTCTGCTATCATGGTCCAAAGCAGTGGAACAGCTGGTGCATAAGCCATTTTGGCAATAATATTAAATACGTAAATAGTTGTGAGGTCGGTAACGCCTGGCAAGTAAATAAGCATAAAAAACAAGCCCGAAATCAACGAACTGCCAATAAATACATTTTTATTACCAAAACGTTTGGCCAATGGTTTCGACAGTGGTAAAGCCACGATAAGTGCCACTGTTCCAATAACATTAAACCACTGCACATTATCTTCGCGACCGAGATAGTATTTGAAATAATAGGCAATAGCAGCATTTTGCATGGCAAACATAATGAATGAAACAATGCCCACAATAGCCAAAATAACCCATGCTCTGTTTTTAAATAAGTTCCCAACATCTTCTTTCAATGAATTTTTCTGCGATTTGGGAGGTTGTACACGCTCGCGGGTAGTTTTGAAAGTGATAAAAAAGAACACTAAACTTAGCGCTGCAAATAAAAATACGGTGTATTGAAAACCTTGCGCTTTGTCGCCACCACCAAAATACTCAGCCAAGGTCAATGCTAAGCCCGTAACCACAAATTGCCCTGTAAAACCCGCAATAAACCGATAGGTATTTAGTCCGGCACGTTCGTAAGTATCGTCGGTCATTACAGCACCGAGCGCAGAATAGGGAAGATTGATAAAAGCATAGGCGGTCATTAATAACACATAGGTTGCTCCGGCGTAAATTATTTTACCCATTTCGCCAAAATCGGGCGTAGTAAAAGTAAGAATGGCCAATACGGCGTACGGAATAGCTCCAAAGAGGATGTAAGGACGGAATTTTCCCCAGCGCGTATTGGTTCTATCCGAAACCACACCAATAATCGGGTCGATAGCCATATCCCAAAAGCGGGCAATAAGCATAATAGTACCAGCCGCAGCTGCCGAAATGCCATATACATCGGTATAAAAAAACATTTTTTCTTTGATGGAAAGTTTTTGAGATGTGATGTTCATATTATTAATTGAGGATTTTGTAGTTGCAAAGTTAAATGACAACATTATAATTTACATCATTTTTTAGCACACAAAAACTCAATATAAGATTACAAACACCTCACAATATTACATCAATCAATATGATTAAAATGCAGATAATCAGTAGTATGATAAAATATCATGTTGTAGAACATGTTTCGCATCTCATTTTTGGAATACAATACACACTGCATTTCAATAAAAACAGCCACTTTGTTGTATTTCACAAATACACAAAGCGACTGTAAATCTTAGCTTAAATCATTAGCTCAAATAAAATACTTCGTCGAGTTCAATCGACACAGGCGAATTATCGGCATTGGTTTCCATAATATCTGCCATATACGCCCACCATTTCTGTACAATGGGGTTATTGCCAAGGTCTTGCGAACCCGCTCCACTTTTCACTTTTTGCGAAACAAAAAGTGTATTGGTTTCCTTGTCAAGATATATGGAATAATCGTAAACCCCACTTTCATGAATTAGTTGTTTTAACTCCGGCCAAATTTCATTATGCCGTTTTTCGTATTCCTTTTCGAACCCCGGTTTGAGTTTCATTTTAAATCCAATTCGTTTCATGTTGTTATTCAATTAAGTTGTTCGAATTTCATCAATTACCGATTTCTTATTCTACCAATTATCAGATCTAAACGAGGGAACAGGCAACCCGGCTGTGCTGAATAAATATCCTTCTGTTTTTGGGAAATTACTGAATCCATAACGCACTGCTACCGGATCTTTTACCTTTTCGCTTATCACTTGAATCTTGCTTAATTCATTAATCATTTTGGACATTTTAGCCGGATAAAACACTTTGTCGCTTCCTGCTAATTCAAAGCAATTTACATCATTATCAAAGCTTGTAATGCCATATTCAGCATTATTGAATGAGATGGTTACAATGCTATCCTTCACTTCAAAACTTTTAAATGTCGGAGATTTGTATTGCAAATCTTTAAATCCGTAAGTTTCTGACAAAGACCAACCAACGAGTCTTTTGGCTACAGTTTCTTTCTCGGCTGGATGAATCCTAGATTCATTACCTAAATCGAGTGTGCATACCATTCCGGAATTTGGAATCAAGGACATCGCTTTTAGTTGTTCATCGCGCATGTGAGCCGATATACTTGCTTTACTATCACCATAAGAATAGGGTGCTATCTGAACATAATAAAATGGAAATTCACCTACCCCAAAATCATTCCGCCAATTGGCAACCATAGCATTAAGCAGTTCGGCATACTCCTGATAACGAGCTCTGTTAGCTTCACCCTGATACCATATTGCCCCTTTTATAGTGTAATTTGTGATTGGCTTTATCATACCGTTGTAAAGATACGATGCTCTGCTTTGCTCATTTTTATTCTTACTCGAACGCAACTGTGATTCAGGGAATTTTGATAAGTCGGTATTGCTCATCCATGCTTCGATGGGAGTGCCACCAAAACTCGAAGAAATAATTCCAACCGGAACTTGTAACATCTGTTGTAACTGGCGAGCATAAAAATATCCCACAGCACTAAACTTCCCAACACTCTCGACATTAGCTACTTTCCATTCCCCTGAACAAGTATCCTGAGGAGTTGGCATAGGTGCTTTTTTTACAGTAAATAATCTTATATTTGCATTATCTGCATTGAGCAATGCTTCACTCATACCATTTACTGACTGGTTTTGAAATCCCAATATAGGCATTTCCATATTTGATTGTCCACTGCAAAGCCAAACTTCCCCTAAAAGGATATTTTCAAGCTGAATTTTCTCCTTTCCCATTTTCACGGTTATCGTATAAGGACCACCTGCCATTGTAGTTTTTATCTTAACCAACCATTCACCTTTATTATTTGAAACAGTAGAAGCAATTTTCTTATTCCAACTGGTTGAGATTTTTATTTTCTTGCCGG
>JFJP01039934.1_pt1 | contig 21000 bp, 14 predicted proteins | sample 431651 | NCBI WGS metagenome assembly JFJP01 (sample SAMN02602958, study PRJNA72255) | Microbial mat metagenome, whole genome shotgun sequencing project. | biome: fresh water; feature: sink hole; material: water; isolation source: purple microbial (photo- and chemosynthetic) mats found in...
ACCGCATCGACGTCAGGTGAGGCGATCAGATCCCGATAGTTCAGATAGCGCCGCGGCATCTCATTGATACTGGTTCCGGTACCTTCACGGTTCAGGTTGCCTGCCGTTACGCGGGCCATCTCACCGTAGGTGTCGAAGATATCGCACACGGCAGTGATGCGTACGTTCAGGGCCTGCTGCTCCATGAAATCACTGTAGCGGGTGTCATTCTCATTGGTGGCAGCAGCATCTCTCCAGTCATCTATCAGTGATGGATGCACGAACCCCAGCGCCTGCACCAGCTGTTTGCCCCGTATGCCGAAGCCAATAATCCCGATCCTTATCTCCCTGCTGCCCGGAGGAGGAAGAGTATAATCAGCCTCTGCCGGGGACATCCCCAGTTCCTCCGATATCAGTCGGTTGATCTTATGCTCATAGTGAGATTTGCTTATGGCACCGTAGGCAACCGCCCCGACAACGGGAACGGTAGCAAGTCCCTTCAATGCATCACGCCTGGAGATCTTTCTGCCCCCGGACACTTTGCTCTTTCTCTCTTCATTCATGGTTTTGATCCTTTCGTCTGAAAAATCGTGCCAGCCCTGCTATGTGCTCCGTGGGAAACAGGGAGAGCACACCCAGTGCGAAAAACTCAATGGCGACCTTGTCTATAATGAAATAATTTCCCTCTGCCGGCATCGAGTATGTTATACCGGGGAAGGGGGGATGGGACAGGTAGTAGAAGATCAGCATCACCATCCCCGCATATGAAGCCCAGCGACTTAGAATGCCTAATAACAGACCCAGTCCGATGAGCACCAGGCCCCACTCATTCAGGAAATCGGTAACGGACAGTATCCGTTCACCGGAGGCCATGGAATGAAACAGGGTCGAGAAAGGCCCGCGCGAATCCAGCAGGTATGCTCTGGCAGACCAGCCGCTGTCAATGACTTTTACCAGCCCTTCATAAAGAAAATGCCACCCTATGGCAAGTCTGAGCAGCACAAGCCATATGGCCTGTCTATCGGTAAGGTTTTTCATCTGTTTTAAAAATCAGGCACAATGTTAATTATTTATGGAATGATTTCAAAGGGTTGCGGGTGATCTGCCCGTATTGTTTTCTGATGCCTGAAGAAGATGATGGACGGGGTATCAGGGAAAAACTCCGTTAAACAGGCACGAGAGGAAGAAGGTTGTTGTACCTGATAGACTGATGCTTTTTGAAGGGGCATAAAAAAAAGAGGGTGTCGTAGAGAACACCCTCCTGATTTTCATAGGTTGGTCAGTTTAAAAATGGAGGTCGACGCCAACGGCGACTACCCAGGTATTCTTGTTGAATGTCTCGGTAAGAGGAACGAGAAGTCCTGAGCCTGTCATGGGGCGGCTGTAGCTCTTTTCACCTTCCTGGTAGATTGTATAGATGCCTCCGATGTTCAGGTCGATCATCGGGGTTATCCTGAATCCCAGGCCACCGCCGAATGTGTTGGTGTTGAGGCTGTAGCTCAACTCATCCTGATAGTCGAGGTTGACACCTGTGCTGGTACCCGCATAGGCAACGCTTGCGCGGATGCTTTTGGTAAAGCCGTATTCAACGCCGAATGCATACTCCAGGAAATTCTTGTCGATCATGTCGATCTCCTTGTCGGCGCTGCCGTCATAGTCAATGGCCTGGTCAAAGTAATAGTTAAAGCTTCCTGTGAACATGAACTTCTCTGTGGGTCGGATCTCTGCTCCGATTGACAGCATGGCTGGCATGTCATTGATACTCTCTGCCTCGTCGGGGAACATCGTTATAGGTGCGCCTGTCTCGGGGTTGATGCCGGTGGTAAAGTCGGATGTTGTCTCGTTGATGACTCTCAGTTTGGTTTTGAACTCATATTTGATACCTACATTTACTATGTCAGCGAATGTAAGGTTGACGCCAATGATAGGGGTAATTCCTGAGCCTGTCTGGAGTACATCGGCTTTCTGGTTCTGCATCAGGGATGAGGTGGCATTGGCCTGTGCTATCTGTCCGTTAAGCGTGGGGGTTGCAGCTGTGATGGTTCCGCTGATCTGGGTCAGGGTCAAGGCCGGGATATTTGCAGCCGGGACGCCAATAGCTCCCAGACCGGCTTCAATACCTGCTCTCTGAACTGCGGTGAGGTATCCGAGGCCTTCAGCCTGAGCAAGGGTCAAACCACCACCGCCACCTGAGATGATGGGAGCCACATTAGTGGGTATGGCAACAATGCTGCTGAGCTGCGATGCAACGCCTGTGAAGACGGTACTGGCAGGAATCCATGTGCCGCCCATATTAAGCTCAATGGTCTCAAGCTTGCCCTCATAGGTGTTACGTGCCATGACGTAGCGGGCACCAACGGCAACTGAGATGATGTCATTAATCTTGTATGAGATGTTACCATTGATGCCGTAGAATACAGATGAACCAATAAAATTGGTCTCAAGCCTGTAATCCTCGGCACCCTGTGATGCAAGCAGAGGTACGAGATCAGCTATCGGCATTTCGATCATGGCCAGACCTTCATCATATGTTGCGCCGCCGCCGCCGCCGATAGGATTGAATGCTACAGAGAGAGCCACTTTACCGGTGTTAAATACCCCATAGATGCTGGGGAAGAACGGTGCGCTGACGGTTCCTATATATTCTCTGTCGGGAGCACCATGAAGATAGGGATAGGTTGTCATTACTGATCTTCCCTGCCCGATGATCTGGTTATTGATTCCAAAATGAAAACCTGGGGCCATTTTTGTAAGGCCTGCGGGATTGTAATAGACAGCATCAACATCTGTGGAGGCATTTCGGCTTAGCAGTCTGATGTACTGCGCACTCTGGTTGGTGTTAGTTACCAGTCCGCCGGCAAGGAGAGATCCGGTGATAAGGAGTGCGGAAAATGCTGATAGGATTTTTTTCATGAGTTTCGGTTTTAATTACACATTTTGCGTTTCACTGTGCATCTTTTTAAAAGTGGCCTAAAAGTATGAAAAAAAATAATATATGGAACTGCAGGCAGGTTAAATAGTGAAATGTAAGGCTCCTGGCAGGTATAAGAGGCAGGTTTTCAGAAGATATTATTACTTTTCTCTCCTTACCAGTGTCTTTGGTGCTTCCGTGGCAACCGCTCTTTTCGTCGAATCTCGCACGATGAGGTCGGTTTTTATCACCACGGTTTCCGAAGCTATGTTCACGTCGCGGTCTTCAATCTGGCGTATGAGCATCCGTGCAGCGGTCTTTCCCATCTCGAAAGCGCGGTCGTCGATGGTTGTCAGCGACGGTTCAATTATGGTGGAGACGGGATAGTTGCTGAATCCTGCCACGGCAATGTCTTCAGGTATTCTGAGGTTACTCTTCTTGATCATCTGTATGGCCCCGATGGCCGTATAGTCGTTGGCACAGAAGATGCCGTCAGGTATATCCGCCAGTTTCAGAAGCTTCCTGGTGCACCTGGATCCCTCTTCATAGCTCAGATCGGTGGCGCAGCACACCATATTTGGGTCGAAGGGGATGTTGTATTGCAGGAGGGCAGCTTTGTATCCTTCAAGCCTTGATGCGAAGATTGATGTTGTCTGGCAGCCTGCGATATGGGCAATTTTTTTGCAGCCTGTAATAATAAGGTGTTCCGTCACCCTGAAGGCAGCATCGAAGTCGTCAATAATTACCTTGCTTGCCTCAAGGTCATTGCTCACCCTGTCATAGAAGACCAGTGGGACCTTGAGACTGTTGAACCTGGTAAAGTGACTGCAGTTTTGTGTTTCCAGGGCGAGACAGGCTATAATGCCGGCCACCATGTTGGTCTGCAGGATACCGGTGATAGCTACTTCCCTTTCAAGGGAATCTTTCGACTGGTATATGGTTACGTTATAGCCCATCTTATAGGCTATCTCTTCAACGCCGCTGATGACGTATGAATGGAAGGTGATATCGATTCGGGGCACGATCACCCCGATCATGTTGGTTTTTCTCCGGCGGAGATTTGATGCCACCGAGTTTGGAAGGTACCCTAGCTGCTTGGCCAGCTTCCATACCTCCCTGGTTGTCTCTTCACCTATACTTGGGTTATTGTGCAATGCCCTGGAGATGGTTGAGACGGAAAGGTTCATCCTTTTCGCGAGATCCTTGATTGTCACTCTTATGCCGGGCATGGTATAAAGTTACTGATATTTAAAAATGCAAACGTTTGATTAACATTGCGAATTTAAAAAAAAATATGCACAGGAACACAAAAAGCCATTAAATATCAATGGGAGAGAAGAATATGTATCACATTTTGCGACTCTTATAATGTCTGCCTGACCTGGTGGCGAAGGGAAAATGTTAAAATTTCATATTATATGGCAAAAATTTACGCAAACGTTTGCTTTTTGAGTTTTAAAGTCATAATTTTGATCTGTAAGGCTAAGGTCAATTAAGTAAAGTACTGAAAATTAACTTGATAACTTTAAACCGATCAACAAAACCGCTCCCGGGCACTTTGAGGATGCTTTCCGGGAGCAGGTCTGTGTCAGGATTTAAATTAAACCCTAAACAATCAAAATTATGAAAAAAAAGCAAGTGAACGTGCTCTTCTGTCCAGAAATGGGCTTGAAGAAACCGGTTCTGCTGTCAGGGTTAGTGATTATGCTCTCAGTTCTGCTGACATTCAGCGCTGCCGCATCATCAACCCTCGCTTTGCAGCAGAAAAGGGTCACGGGGAAGGTCACCGATGCAACTACAGGTGAACTGCTCCCCGGAGTGACCATAGTAATTAAAGGTACCACTACGGGCGTGGCTTCGGACCTTGACGGATCATATGTCGTCGATGTCCCGTCAAATACCACCGTGCTTCAGTTTACCTCCGTCGGATATGCTTCGCAGGAGGTAACCGTAGGCTCAAGGACCGTCATAGATGTGGCAATGCAGGCTGACGTGACAATGATTGAGGAACTGGTAGTCATAGGTTACGGCTTCAAGAAGAAGCGCGACCTCACCGGTTCAATCTCCTCCATCAGCGCAGCAAATATTGAAGACACTCCTGTCAAGGATGTCCTATCGGCATTGCAGGGACGTGCCCCGGGTGTCTTCGTGACATCTAACTCAGGTGCCCCCGGCGACGGCATTACAGTCAGGGTGAGGGGATACTCATCACTGAACTCGGGAAACGACCCGCTCTACGTCATCGACGGTGTGCCTATCGAATCGAGCAGCATGACCTCACTCAACGGCTATGACATGCACGGCCTCAACCCGCTGTCAGACATAAACCCCGGGGATATAGAATCAATTGAGGTCCTCAAAGATGCCGCCTCTACAGCTATCTACGGATCAAGAGCAGCCAACGGCGTGGTTCTTATAACCACCAAAAGAGGCAAGGAAGGCAAAGCCACCGTCAGCCTCAACTACTTTAGCGGCATAAGCGAGATAACCCGCAAACTGGGCGTCCTCAATGCAACACAATGGCGCGAGGTGATCATCGACTCTTATAAAAACCTCGACAGGTACAACAATGCCGTCACACCTACCGAACCTCACTGGACTGCAATTGACTCACTCAACCCGATGAATAGCGGGGATGTCGACTGGCAGAGCGTGATGTACCGCAAGGCATGGCAACACCAGGTGGAACTCGGCGTACAGGGTGGCACAGAGGCTGCCAGGTATGCATTCAGTACATCCTACCTCGACCAGGACGGTATCTTCCTTGCATCCAACTACAAGAGAATCACCTCAAGGTTAAACACTGACTTCAAGGTCTCTGACAAACTGACTATAGGGCAGAATATCTCCTTTACCAACGGCAAAAACAACAGGATCAATGCCGGCGGTACCGGTAACCTAAGCCTCGTACAGTCAATCCTTGTCAGGCCCCCGGTATATTCACTGACCTATCCCGACGGATCACCCATCAATTATTTCAACGGGAAGAGAAACCCTGTAGGCATGGCCGAGGAGTGTACACACCTCAACGTCTCAAACCGAGTCATCGGGAACCAGTATCTCGAGTATGATATAATGGAAGGTCTTATGTTCAGAACAAGCTTGGGCATAGATTACATTACGATGAAGGAAGATGAGTTCTATCCAACCACAGTCGACTACCGCGCAGGTTACAACTGGGGTTCGGTAAGGGCCCGAACAAACTTTACATGGGCCAATGAGAACTACCTTACCTATAGCACGACCATAGCTGATGCACATGAGATATCTGCTATGGCAGGGTTCAGCATGCAGGACTGGAGGATGGAGACTACAGGTCTTGACGGACTCTATTTTGCAAGCGACAATATCAGGACACTCAACGGGGCAGGTACTATCTCGAACCAGGCTGTCAACCGCACTGACGAACACTCGATGGTCTCGTATTTCGGCCGACTGTCATACAACTACAAGGGCAGGTACATCGCTGAAGCCAACCTCAGAGCTGACGGATCATCAAGATTCGGTGCAGAGAACCGGTTCGGCTACTTCCCGTCAGCCTCCGCAGCATGGAGGTTCTCAGACGAATCATTTGCCGACGGACTGGGTTTCCTGACAGACGGTAAACTGAGATTAAGCGTAGGACAAGGCGGTAACGAGTCAATACCCAATTATGTATCAGGCGGTGAGTTCTCAATAGGAACCAACTACCTCACATATTCGGGCGCAGCTCCTACAGTCATGCCTAACCAGGCTCTCAAATGGGAGGTCACTACACAGTATAACCTCGGGATTGACCTGTCTATGTTTAACAACAGAGTAAGCTTCGTGGGCGATTTCTACATCAAAAATACTTCCGATCTGCTCTTTGCGGTTCCAATTCCAGAAACAACAGGCTTCGGATACATCACCAGAAATATCGGTGACATATCAAACAAGGGGATGGAATTTGCAATCAACACCCATAACTTCGACGGCGACTTCCAGTGGACCACCAGTTTCAACATCGGGTTCAACAAGAACACTGTCGTCTCACTTCCTGAGGACGTTCTTACAAACGGATATATCCAGAACGGGACTTATCACATCCTGCAAGAGGGCGAATCAATCGGCACATTCTACGGATGGAAGTTCCTGGGTGTCTATTCCAGGGATGAAGACAACGTCAATGCAGTGAAGTTTGGTTCCGCAACCGGAAAAGTATTCAAGGGCGGTGACATTATCTGGGATGACGTCAATGATGACAATATCATCAATGACCTCGACAAGCAGATCATAGGCAATGCCCAGCCGATCTTCGCCGGAGGTTTTAATAATGATTTCTCTTATAAGAACTTCGGACTCAACATTTTCCTGCAGTTCTCCTACGGCAATGACATCTACAGCCACCTTAACAACATGAGGAACTGGGTGTTTGCCTATAATAACGTCTCCACCGATGCTCTCAACAGATGGAGGGAGCAGGGCGACGTTACCGACTATCCGGCACCGGTGCGCAATGACCCGATGAGAAATGAATATCTCCGGGTTTCAGACAGGTGGATTGAGGATGGCTCATACATGAGAATCAAGAATGTTACATTCTCCTATACGCTTCCCACAGCTATTACAGGCAAGGTGGGCATAAGCAGGCTCCGGGCATACGTCACCGGTCAGAACCTTCTGACATTCACCCATTACACGGGGTATGACCCTGAGGTGAACTCATACAGCGGTCTGCAGGTCGGTGTTGATGAAGGCGCCTATCCTCAGAGCCGTACGGTAATATTTGGTGTCAATATGGAATTTTAAAAACAGACGGATATGAAATTAAAATATATCAGGACAGTTTTATTGGCTATCGTACTGCTGCAGGTCACTGCCTGTACCGATATCCTTGACAAGGATCCCGTCAGCAGCTTCTCAGCATCAGGGTTTTACAAGACCACCGCTGACGCACAGGCTGGAATATACGGGATCTATGATGCTGCACAGTCAGTCTTCAGACTTAATTTTTGCTACTGGGGAGAAGGAAGGGCTGACAATGTCCAGACCGCACAGTCGGGCGAATCTCTTGTTCTCAGTTCGAACAACCTCACAAACACAGCCTCATCGGCAGACTGGACCGCTCTCTATACAATGATCAGCAGGGCCAACTATGCGATAGCCTACATTCCAAATGTATTTGAGGCGGATGATGTTGCAGGGCAACGACTCCTCGGGCAGGCTTATGCCCTCAGGGCATTGGCTTATTTCTATCTTGTAAGGGTATGGGGCGATGTGCCTTTCATAACTGAACCTTACACATCAGGTGATCAGGACATCTTCGTCGGAAAGACTGACAAGGAGATTGTTCTTGACCAGGTGGAGGAGGATCTGCAATATGCCGCCTCAAACTGCATTGAAAAGTTCAACAGTAACAATGACCGGATAATGTTCACCAGGGGATCTGCCAACGGACTGCTCACACAGGTATATATGTGGAGGCACAAGTACACAGAGGCACTTACTACATCCAACCTGGTAATGTCAAACAGCCTTTACTCACTGGTACCGATTGCCGACTGGGGCAAGATGTTCTCAAACAGCTATTCCAAGGAGAGTATCTTCGAAGTAGGTTACAATGACACTGAGACAAATGGTCTCCGGACACTCTATGCCGTAGGGTCATATGCCATCTACACCCCGTCCGTCAAATGGAAGGAATCAATAGAAGAGGGTGACCTCAGGGAAAACTTCGTTTATGATGTGGTTCCTGCCGATCCCAAGGCTATATGGAAATACCTGGGACAGGGTGTGAGCGATGAGATTGCAACCCCTGCAAAACAGAATATTGTTCTTATCAGGCTTGCTGACATCATGCTTCTCAGGGCAGAGGCGCTCAACCAGATCGGAGGAGAGGCAAACAAGACAGAGGCACTTACCCTTCTCAATACTATCAGGACAAGAGCCGGCCTTGCTATCCTTCATGAAAGGTCTGTTGAACTCTGCTTCGAAGGTCACCGCTGGTTTGACCTGGTCAGGACTGGCAAGGCTATCTCGACCATGGGCCCGATCAATGGCCTGAGCGACGAGGATAACCTCGTATGGCCGGTACATCAGAATTCTCTGAACAAGAACCCGAACATGACGCAGAATTCATTTTATAACTAGTTGCTGCTGAGAATCATCAAAGACACGAAAAATGAAAAAGAATAATATAACTTTTCGAAAGTTGCACCTTGCAAAGGTGTTGCTTCTCCCCCTTACACTTGCTGTGATGTTCGCATCATGCGAGATCCAGGAGGACTATGAATACGTATATGGTAATCCCGGTGGCAAGGTCAACATGACAGCCTGGGAATTCATTCAGACAACTGATTCACTCTCCCTGATGGAAGAGGCAATCACCGCCACAGGGCTTCAGAGTCTCTATTCCGGAACCACTGTCCGGACCTTCATAGCTCCAAGAAACAGCGCTTTCAGGGCATTCATGAAGACCAACGGATTTACGGATATTGGAGATATTCCTCTGGATGAGCTTGAGCCCGTCCTTAAATATCACGTTGTGAACGCAAAGGTGATTTTTACTGACCCGGAGCTGCTCCAGAACGACAAGCCCATATCATATCCCACAGAGAGCGGAGCTGTGATGTTCCTCTCTCACAATTCCAGCTATCAGGGATTGATCAACCAGGGGACAAAGAAAAGCTGGACAATTATTACATCAAACATTGAACCGACGAATGGGGTGATACATGTGACGGCAGATATCGTCTACCTGTCACTCTGATGCCGGTCAACAGATAGAAGGTCAGTTTTAAGGTTGAAGATCAGATGGGTATTCCACATTGGTGAATGGAGTACAGAAAGGAATTACCCATCTGATTCTTTTAGAACCTTCTTAACCTGTAGTGTTTTTACTATTGGACCGGACGCCTGTCCGGGCAGAACTAATGATTAATCACAATGAGGATTAACAGATACAAACACCTTAATGTAAACGTTTTCCCGACGAGGCTGGAGATGGGTCGTGCTGCCGGAAGGGATGTGGAGGAGCGGGTAGAAGCGTTGCTTAAGGTTAAGGATGAGATAAGGATGGTATTTGCAGCCGCTCCTTCGCAGAATGAAATGCTTGATTACCTGGCAGGCTCTGAGGTTATTGACTGGAGCAGGGTGACAGCCTTTCATATGGACGAGTATTTAGGCCTCAACGGCGGGGCAGACCAGCTCTTTTCCCTCTATCTCTCACGAAGACTTTTCAATAAGGTCAGGATGAAGAAGGTCCACCTGCTTAACGGAACTGCTGATTCCGAAGAGGAGGCAGGGAGATATTCATCGCTGCTGACGGAAGCGGCAATTGACATCATATGCCTGGGGATAGGAGAGAATGGCCACATTGCCTTCAATGATCCTCCGGTGGCTGATTTCGGTGACACCAGTATTGTCAAGAAGGTCAGCCTTGACAGGGCCTGCCGCATTCAGCAAGTCAATGAAGGCTGTTTCGCTACCCTTGATGAGGTGCCGAAAAAGGCACTGACACTCACTATCCCTGTCATCTTTAATGCATCGCACCTCTTCTGTGTTGTTCCCGGAACAAGTAAGAGAGAGGCAGTGTACAATACACTGAACGGTCCGGTTACTACTGCATGCCCCGCATCGGTGCTGCAAAAACACCCCGACTGCCGGTTTTATTTCGACAGGGATTCTTTCGGAGAAGTGTAAAAGTGTTATGTTTAAAGAATGAGCAGAGGAAGACGAAGATTCTTAAAAAACATGGTTACAGGCACGGCCGGTGTTGCGCTGGGGGGACTATTTATTAATGCAGCACCGGCAGATGCCTTTAAACGGCTTTTCTTCAACCCGGTATCAGGAGACTCGCCCATCTTCCCGTTCCTGAAGTATGTAACCAGGTATAATATAGGTGAATACATACCAAAGGACCAGGGGGGTAAATTCATTCAGATGGCACTCATCCATTCTGAGGAGGATGAGAAAATAGTGGCTGCCGTCAGGGGAGGACTTATCAGGGAGGTTTATGGCGAGCCAATTGGCTGGGCCAAATATGAAAAATCCGAGATCGAGAAGAGTGTCTGGCTGAACAGATTCTATTTCCTTCCTTCATTTGCCAGAATGTATCACCTGACAGGTGACCGCAGCTATCTTGACGATATGATGAGAATCATAAGGCAATGGATAGCCGGTAATCCGCGCCTGCCTGACTCGCACCGCACTACCTATAACTGGAGAGACATGCAGGTGGCATGGCGCTCAATACATTTCTCATGGTGTTATTACCTGGGAGAAAAGGGACTGACCTCTGAGGAGAAGAGTCTCATCATTGATTCATTGAAGGAACATGCTCATATCCTGATAACCGGTTTCGGAGAGGCTAAACTGAATGAGTTCAATCACCAGTCGCACGGCGCATTGGCTATGCTCTATCTCGGTGTTCTCTTCCCTATGCTGGATGAGGCCGCGCAGCTGCAGAGCAAGGCAGTGACCATACTGAACCATCACCTTGACAAGGCATTTTATGCCGATGGTGGCAACGTGGAGCAGATGTTCGGTTATTACCCGTTTGAAACACATCTTTTCAGGGATGCCTTCCTTCTCTGCACGGCCAACGGCCTCGAGCCGCCTGTGAACTCGCTCCCGATGCTCCGCAAAATGGTTCAATTCCTTTCTGCAGTTGAACGGCCTGATGGAACGGTACCGCAGGTTAATGACTCCTACGAGATGCCAGTGCAGCCTACCATTGATACAGTGAATGAAATCCTTGGTGCCATGGCTCTGATTGGAAAGAGAGAGTCGGTTTATTTCCCTGACACCCAGGTGGCGGTGATGAGGGACAAGGATCAAATCGGATGGTATCTGCTTGCCAATCCTGCCTCCGTCATAGGAGCACATGCCCATGCCGGAAGGCTGGGCTTCGAGATGTGGCACGCCGGTGCCCCGCTGATTATTGAGAGCGGATGCTGCAACTATGATGACCCGGCACTGGTGTCGTGGTACAGGACAACCAGGGCCCATAATACGGTTGTGATCGATGGCCTCACTGAGACCGCCACGTCATCAAGGCTGCTCTGGGTGCCCCGAAGAGAGACACCCAACAGGATTACATCGTGGGAGCCGGACCAAGACCTGTCATACATGGCAATGATCTCACCACCGGAGGAGGTGACCAACTCATCTGTCCGGTGGACACGGGCAATTACCATTGTCAGCGACTCCGTTGCTGTCATAAGTGATACCTTTGAAGCTGAAGGTGAACATAATTATGAAATACTGCTCCATTTCCCGCCGTCATCGGTCACTGTTGACCAGTCGCGGAAAGCGCTGACAGTAAAATCAAAAAGTGTAACAGAGGTGTTAGCTGCAGACAAGGAACTGATAAATGAGATAGGACTTTCCACCGGCCTGGTAAGCATCAGCGGCATCAGCAGGGAGGCACCGGTGGCTTCATTCATGGTTAAAGGCACAGGCACCGTTCGTTCACACCTGATTGTCGTTCCATCGACAGGAGAAACCGGCACACCGAAGGTGAAAATCAGTAAAAAGAGGGAGAGTATCCTCATCAACGTAAGGGGAGGTGATGGCAGCAAGTGCAGGCTTTCAATCTCAGACAGAGGTGTCACCCTGGTAAAATAATCGGTATGATTAATTGAGGTGAATTTTAATCATTAAAGCAGATGGGCATAAAAGCGATCTATATTATTCCGGTGGTGCTGATTATTCTTGCAGGTTGCCGGAATTCCGCACCGGGTACACCGGCTGAGCAGACTCCCCTGCAGATGACAGGGAGTCAGTTCGGAGTAAGAGGATTTCATGTTGATATGCGTATTCAGGTCATGACCATGCCGGCTCTCATGGCCCTGGCAGACGAACTTGCCGGATTTGGTATAAACACTCTTGTGATGGAGTGGGAGGCATCATACCCTTACCTTAATAACGCAACCATCTCTAACGAGCTGGCCTACACAAGGGAGGAGATCGCTTCATTCATTGACTATTGTGAGGAGAGGGGAATAGATGTCATACCGCTGCAGCAGTGCTTCGGACATGTTGAATATATTTTGAGGCATGACCGGTATAGCGCCCTGAAGGAGGACCGCAAGGATATATCTCAGCTGTGTCCAATGGAGGCAGAGGCTGACAGTCTTCTGTTTGCAGACCTTTTTGCCGATATGGCCTCAATGCATAAGTCGGATTACATTCATATCGGCGGCGATGAGACATACCTTCTGGGACACTGTCCAGATTGCTCCCTCAAGGCTGCCACCGAAGGCAAATCCAAGCTCTTTGTTGACTACATGAAGATGATGTGTGACATCATCATAAGCCTGGGAAAGAAGCCGGTGATGTGGGCTGATATACTTCTCAAGTATCCTGAGGCTGCCGGGGAGATGCCTGATGAGACCATATTCATAGACTGGAACTACGGCTGGAAGACTAATTACTTTGGTGACATCACTGCCCTTCAGGAGCAGGGATTTGAATTCTGGGGTTCTCCGGCTATCAGAAGCCATCCGGACAACGCTTACCTCACCTGCTGGGAGAAGCACTTTGACAACCAGCGCGACTTCATACCGTACGCACGGGAGGCAGGATATACAGGCGTGGTGATGACTTCATGGTCCACCTCCGGACTGTATGGCTTCCTGTGGGACGTCAACTATGAGGTGATGGAGCTGGAGCAGATACGCAACACCTATCCACTTTCCGGTTTCAGGATCCTTCTGGCATCCTATGCACAGGCTCTTAACCAGCTTGAACCGATTGATCCCCATGATTTTGTTGTCAAATATGCCGGTGAACGCTTCGGCCTGACAGAGGCTCAGGGAGAGCTTTTATGGGAGACACTCACCATCCCTCCTGAACTCATTGTAAACGGCAAACCTGCCACCTCTCCATCAATCAGCGCCATGCTGGAAACCGTAGCCGCAGCCGTTGCGAAGATGAATACCCTTAAGCCGGTGAGGAACAAAGATGAGTTTGAACATCTGAGACTGATGCTTGACATCAGGGAACATTATCTGGCGTTCAAGGAGGCTGAAGCCCGCTTCAATTCGCCCGGTTTTACAATTGATGACAGGGGAAGTATTGTCGCAGACCTGGAAAATCTTATCAAAGAATCAAAGACTCTTGACAGGAGGTTTGCCAGGCTTAACAAAGGTTTTATATATGATACGGAGATTGCCGAACAGAATTTGATAAGGAACCGGAAACTGATTCTGCTTCATGAGAGGCTCACCGGAAACAGGACATTTTAAAATGGGAGGCAGGCTGATGCGGTTTTTGTTGCTGGCAGCGTTCTTCGCTTTATCTGCCGCAATGGTCCAGGATGAACGTACCAGGTTTTTTCCCCGGCGCCTGGAGTACGTTGATGTCATGCCCCCAAGGGAGAAGGTCTGGCTTTTTGTGCTTGCCGGACAGTCGAATATGGCAGGCCGGGGCGTTGTTGAGCCGAACGACACAGTGCCTCATCCACGTATCTTTTCGGTCACTCCGGATAAACGCTGGGTGGTGGCAAAGGAGCCCCTGCAGCAATACCAGCCGGCGCTCACCGGCCTGGGACCGGGACTGGCGTTTGCCAGGGCTTTGATTGAGGAACTTGACGATAACATTTATATTGGTCTTATACCCTGTGCCGTTGGCGGCAGTTCAGTCGGCAACTGGCTCAGTGATTCGCTCTACAACGGTGTAAGATTAAAGAGCAACTTCACTGACAAGCTGCTATGGGCCAAAGAGTACGGAACGGTCAAAGGCATCATCTGGCACCAGGGGGAAGCCGATGCCACTGCCGCGAAACTGCCCCGATACAAGGATGACCTGACACTCCTCTTTGATTACTTCAGAGGGGTGGCAGCGAATGATGATCTCCCGATAATAGCCGGTGAGCTTGGCATATTCCCGGGTGTTGAGAAGAACAGGCAGGAATACATGATTCTGAATGACATCCTCCTCGAAGTATCGCGGGAAGATACGGACATAGCTCTGGTTCGCTCATTCGGCCTCAAGGCAAAGGATGACAACGTGCATTTTGATTCCCGGTCGCAGCGTATCATGGGGAGGAGGTATGCTTCCGCCTGGCTGTCACTCAATCATAACATAAACAAGTAAAACCACCGACATGCAGCTGATAGACTGGATAGTACTCGCATTCTATTTTTTGTTGCTAATTTCTGTAGGCTTCTGGGCATACCGGAGGGTCAACAACTCAGCCGATTTCTTCACCGCCGGCGGCAAGCTGCCGTGGTGGCTCTCGGGCGTATCTCACCACGTATCAGGATACAGCGGTGCAGTATTCGTTGCCTATGCAGGGATCGCCTACACCAACGGCCTGACGATTTATATCTGGTGGGCATGCGCTGTTGCCGCTGCCACCTTTCTGGGGGCGCATCTTGTGGCTCCACGCTGGGCCCGGTTGCGGATTGCCACCGGCATACAGTCGCCCACCGAGTACCTCCTTACCCGGTACAATCTTAATACCCAACAGCTAATAGCCTGGTCGGGTGTCGTCATAAAAATCTTTGACGTGGGAGCCAAATGGGCTGCTATAGCCATTCTCCTGAATATCTTCGCCGGAACCTCATTCCTGACCGGTATCCTCCTCGCCGGCTCTGTCTCTCTCATCTACAGTACGCTGGGGGGCCTGTGGGCTGATGTGGTGAACGACTTTGCCCAGTTCATTGTGCAGCTTATTGCCGGGATAACAATGTTCGTGATCGTACTGACAAACCTGGGCGACGGCGCTGCAGGGTTCCTGACGCTGTGGGACAGGCTTCCTGATTCGCATTCGGCTGCCTTCAGTGATCCCTACACCTGGCAGTTTCTGATAGCCATGGTGATCATTGACTTTTTCAGTTACAGTGGTGGTACATGGCACCTGGCAACCCGCTTCATCGCCTCTTCGTCGGGGCAGGTGGCCAAAAAGGCAGCCACGCTATCATCAATCCTTTACCTGTTGTGGCCTATAGTGCTTTTCTTCCCCATGTTCGCTGCTCCACTGTTCCTCCCTGACCTGGAAGACCCGACGCGTTCTTACGGGATGCTCGCCATCAAGTTCCTGCCGGCAGGTCTGGTAGGCCTCGTGATGGCTTCGCTCTTTACAAACACCCTATCAATGACCTCTTCGGATGCAAACACCATCTCAGCGGTCATTACACGCGATATCCTTCCCCGTTTCATCAAGGGCTTCGCTGACTATCCCAGGAAGAAAATATTGCTCTTCGCCAGGATATCAACCTTTTCCTTCACCGTACTGACGATCATTATCGCCATCAATGCAGAGAGTTTCGGAGGTGTTTTCGGACTTATTGTTTCTTGGTTTGCAGCTCTTCTGGGCCCCATCTCCATACCGATGATCCTGGGCCTGTTGCCTGCCTTCCGCAGGTGCGACAGCCGGATAGCTATAATATCCATCATTTCTGGAATTGCCGCATTCATTATAGTTAAACTTATACCGGGAGCATCACTTGCACTGGAGGTAGGGATTCCGCTCTTTACCTCATTAATATTGTATATTGTAGCCGGATTGCTGATCAGGAGAGAGGTGCCCGAGCGTGTTGACACACTGATGAGGTCACTGAAGAAATAGAAAAAACATTATCACATGGCTACAAGCGAAACGGTTATATTCGGACGCAGTTATCTGAGCGGGGAACCGGTAAGGGTGGAACTTGCAGGCGGTGTTATTGCAAGCATCAGGGAGGTCACTGAAAAAGCCATCGGGGAGACTGCTGAAAAAAGCGCTGAAGCCTCCTCCGACGGAAGGTTTTCAGATTACCTGATTGCCCCCGGACTGACTGATCTTCAGGTCAACGGTTATGCCGGATATGATCTCAACACCGATCCGCTCCTTCCCGAAACGGTAAGGGACATCTCCGGCAGGCTGTGGAGCGAAGGGGTAACCACCTTTTTCCCGACCATCATCACCAACAGCCGTGAGAACATACTCAGGTATGTGCGTGCCATAGCCGAAGCCCGTCGCTTGTTTCCGGTGGCAGCAGCGGCTGTGGGAGGCATACATCTTGAGGGACCCTTCATCTCTCCTGAGGCTGGCGCCCGGGGAGCACATCCGGCTGAGCATGTGCTGCCGCCCGACTGGGATCTTTTCTGCCAGTGGCAGGAGGCATGCGGGGGTATGATACACATCATTACCCTCTCACCTGAATGGCCAGGTGCTGCTGATTTTATAAGGCGGGCATCAGAGAGCGGTGTGACAGTGGCCATAGGCCATACTGCAGCCACACCCGAACAGATAAGGGAGGCCGTGGCAGCCGGGGCTACCCTCTCTACTCACCTGGGCAACGGATCGCATCAGATGCTTCCCAGGCACAAAAACTACATATGGGAACAGCTTGCCGCGGATGAACTGTTTGCAACCATGATATCCGACGGCTTTCATCTCCCTGACGCGTTGATGAAGGTATTCATGAGGACGAAACCGGGCCGGATGATCCTGGTGAGCGATGCCACCGGCCTTACCGGGATGCCGCCGGGAGACTACAACACACACATAGGAGGGGAGGTAACCCTCACCAGAGCAGGGAAGCTACATATGAGAGGGAACCCGGATATGCTGGCCGGATCAGGCAAGTCGCTGCTGCACTGCGTGGAGACACTGGCCTCGAAAGGATTGGCGACACTGGCCGAAGCCCTCGATATGGCCGGCAGAATCCCTTACCGGGTGGCTGGCCTGCCGGGCGAGTCTATTCTGGCCCCTGGCGGGTTGGCTGACCTGGTATTGATCAGGGAAGAGAATGACGGCCTAAGGGTAGTAAGGACGATTAAGGCCGGAAAAACGGTTTTCATAACGGATTTGTAACCTGATCTTTATAATAGCATTGAATATGAATCAGTTGTATTTCTTGTTGTTACTGTTTGCCATTGCCGGATGCTCGGAGAAGAAGCCTGAATTTGTCATTCCTGAAGGAGCACGGGTCATCAGTTTCTCAGGTTATGAGTGGGTGGTATCCACCACCGGAGAGCAGAAGGCAGGCCCGGGACCAAATTACTTCTCTGACTCAGATGAGAATGTCTGGGTTGATGACCAGGGGAGGCTTCACCTGAAGATCACATACCGCAACGGCAGATGGTACTGCTCAAGGGTTGAGCTTGCCAGGCACACCGGGTACGGCAAATATGTCTTTTATGTTTCGTCGAGGCCTGACAGCCTTGACCGGCAGGTTGTTTGGGGACTATATACCTATAAGAATGACACGGAGGAGATAGATATTGAATTTTCAAGATGGGGCTTCGACAACAACCAGGAGGCCCAGTATGCTATCCAGCCCTCTCATAAACCAGGGAACAAGGCACGCTTCAGGATGAACCTGGAGGGCAACTATTCGACCCATATTTTCGACTGGACAAAAAAATGGATTGATTTTGCCAGTTACCACGGCCACAGACTTAACCCGGTCAATGAGACGGAGATCATCGCACGCTGGCGCTATTACGGTGATGACAATCCCCCTGACAGCGATGAGAAGCTGAAGATGAACCTCTGGCTTTTCCGTGGCACCCCTCCCTTAAACGGCATGGAGACTGAAGTTGTGGTTGACCGAGTAGAAATCTATTAAGTAATGAGAGTGTCTCCACTAAGAAAAAAAACACCGGCAGAGACCGGGAGCAATGATGGCAGACTTTACAGCCTGGATGCGCTGAGGGGTTTTGACATGATCTGGATCACCGGCGGACAGAAGCTTGTTTTTGCACTGGCCACAGTAACAGGATGGCCTCTCTTTACATGGATGGACTCACAGATGCATCATGTGGAATGGAACGGCTTCGCATTCTATGACATGATTTTTCCTCTGTTTCTCTTCCTGGCAGGAGTGTCAATGCCTTATTCCTTTGAGGCAAGGAAGAAAAGGGGTGATACAATGAAAAAGATATACCTGCATGCCCTGAAAAGGATGCTGGTACTTATTGTACTGGGAATGCTGGTGAACAGGATCCTCGAGCTTAATCCTGAGAACCTTCGCTTTGCCAGTGTTCTCGGACGGATTGGTGTGGCATGGTTCCTTGCTGCCCTCATCGTGCTTAATACCGGTATAAAATGGCAGGTAGTATGGTTCTGGGGATTGCTGATAATCTATTGCCTGCTGATGATGTTTGTCCCTGTGCCTGGTTTCGGGGCAGGCGTCTTTACACCTGAGGGGAATCTTGCAGGATATATTGACAGGCTGTTTCTGCCCGGAACAATGTATACAGAATTCAATGAACCGGAGGGCATCCTGAGCACAATTCCTTCCGTAGCAACGGCATTGCTGGGTGTCTTTGCCGGACACCTGCTCCGCCTGGAAAGGAGCGGGCTGACAGGAACGCGGAAAGCCCTGACTCTGATTATAGCCGGGATTGTCAGTCTGCTCCTTGGAATGCTTTGGGGCACCTTCTTCCCAATCAACAAAAACCTCTGGACAAGTTCCTTTGTGCTTTATGCCGGTGGCTGGAGCCTGATACTTCTTGGATTATTCTACATGGTTACAGATGTCTGGAAGATCAGAAAATGGGCCTTTTTCTTTATGGTTATAGGGATGAACTCCATAACTATTTACTTTCTGCAACACAGGATAATCAAATTTGACCTGATAAGAGACTTTTTCCTGAAGGGCATCCAGGACCTCTCACCGGCTGGCATACAACCACTCATAAGTGCCCTGGGCTACATTGCTGTTGTCTGGTTGTTTCTCTGGTTTCTGTATAAAAATAAAATATTCCTTAAAGTCTGACCGGATATGAAAACTTCCACCACTAAAGGATTTGTTGTTACAGCCTGGTTCCTGTTTTTGTTGCCTGTAATGAATTCATGTACTTATAACAGTATACCAGTGAGTTATGAGCCGATGTCCCTTGTCCCGAAACCTGCGATGATAGAGCCGGGGAAAGGTGAGTTTATACTCAGCTCTGAGACTGGTATTTTTCTGGAGCCCTCATTCACTACCGCAGGCACCTTAGTGGAGATGTTCAACGGATTCCTTGGTAAGCATTATGAAAAGATACATACCAGTCAGCTGCAGGAGATAAGAGCTGACAATATTATATATGTAAGACATGACAGCCTGCTTGTCTCTCCCGAGGCCTATAATCTCTCCGTGGCCGGGGATATGATCACAATAGTGGCCGGAGACGATGCCGGTCTCTTTTATGCTTTTCAGACACTCATGCAGCTGATATGGCCCTCGCAGGCTGAAATCCGGGCGAAGATAGCAGTTCCCTGTGTCAATATCACTGACTATCCTCAGTACAGCTGGCGCGGCATGCATCTGGATGTGTCCAGGCATTTTTTTCCGAAGGAATTCATCTTTAAGATGCTTGATGCTATGGCGATGCATAAGCTCAATACCTTTCACTGGCACCTGACCGATGACCAGGGTTGGAGGATTGAGATAAAAAAATTCCCGGAACTGACAGCCATAGGGGCATGGAGGGATGAGACGCTCATCGGTCACGGCAGCGAGACGCCATGGGTCTATGATGGCACTCGGTATGGCGGTTACTACACTCAGGAAGATGTCCGCGAGGTGGTGGAGTATGCCAGCAGGCTGCATATCAACGTTCTCCCCGAGATAGAGATGCCCGGTCACGCCGTGGCAGCCCTGCAGGCCTATCCGGAGCTGTCATGCAGCGGGGACCCGGTACCTCCCTTCAACAGGTGGGGAGTGTCGGAAGATGTCTTCTGCGCCGGCAGGGAGGAGACTTTTGAGCTCCTTGCCGGCGTGCTCGAAGAGGTTGCAGAGCTATTCCCGTATGAATACATACATATCGGCGGCGATGAATGTCCCAAGGTGAGGTGGAAAGCATGCCCTCTGTGTCAGAAAAGGATGGCTGACAACAGCCTGAAGGATGAGCATGAACTGCAGAGTTACTTCGTGAAGCGTATGGAATCATTCCTGGCAACCAAAGGGAAGAAGATTATCGGCTGGGATGAGATACTTGAAGGGGGGATAGCCGAAAATGCAGCCGTGATGTCATGGCGCGGACATGAGGGAGGAATCCAGGCAGCCAACATGGGACATGATGTGGTGATGACACCGCACTCATTCGTCTATCTCGACTACTACCAGTCGAAATACAATGAGCCCCTGGCAATAGGGGGGATGCTTGACATGAAGAAGGTCTATTCCATTGATATAATGCCCAAGGAGATTGCTGAGGACAAGAGG
>JFJP01034741.1_pt1 | contig 20999 bp, 18 predicted proteins | sample 431651 | NCBI WGS metagenome assembly JFJP01 (sample SAMN02602958, study PRJNA72255) | Microbial mat metagenome, whole genome shotgun sequencing project. | biome: fresh water; feature: sink hole; material: water; isolation source: purple microbial (photo- and chemosynthetic) mats found in...
GTATTCCTGTCCAGCCTGAACATTCTGGATAAAATCACGTGTATGACCATCGACGCAAGCACCGTATAGGCCACAAGCAGGAAGACCATCGGGCTTGCGCCCAGGATGCGCCGCACGTCACCCATCGAGCCTGCGGAAAAACTGAACACCAGAATGAAGTACTCTCCCAGCGCAAAGCTGCCCTGCGTCTCCCGCACGGGTTTTGCAAAGCTCAAGGCAATCGCAATCGTCGTTATGCCCAGGATGACGACCATGGTCTGTGACCCCGGCGGAAAAGCCAGGCTCAGCGCAAACGCCGCACCCACGGACACAAACGTAAGGCCAACGTTCCTGGCCAGGGGCAGCCTGGGTGACACCCGGAGTACATCGACGATGAACGGAAAACGTTTTTGCAATACAGAATCATAGAGCTCGCGGCCGGGATGCGGATCCGGTGTCGCATCGTCGACGGCCGGCTCAGGAATTTTCAGGAACCAGCCAAAAACGTATTTGGCCACGGTTATATAGAATAGAATGTACAAAGCTCCGATAACCGTATCGGAAGCGTGTACAGCCAGGTACAGGTTGTTGTCGACGCCGAGCGCTATCCTGAGCGCTGCCAGATTCGGCGTGCCACCCGTGTACACGCCAACCAGAAGCCCGGCCAGATCAGGGTATTCCGGCAACGCTGATGAAAACAGCGGCACACCAATGGCCACGGTAATGACCACCGAGACAGCTGCGAGCGCCATCCCCAGCATCACCTTGCCGGTGGATGTGCCCCACGAGCGGACATCCAGGGTAAACAACATGAGCGGTATGGAAAGCGCCACGCTGACCGTCGCCATCACATCAAAGGCGCTGAACGCCGTCTGCCCCCGCAGCACCGTGTTGCCCAGCAGTATGCCTACCGCGTATGACGTCAACAGCGGGTTCAGAAATGATAACGGCTTGACCTTGTCCCGTAGGAACTGGACAAGTGCCGGAAAAAGCAGCGCCAAAAGCACATACGGTATCATTGCCATGCATTACCTCGTTTCTGCGGAACGCTCCACTGATCCCCGGTCAGGATTGCGCCTCATATCTTCCTGATTGTAAAAACGACAGCCCCGATGGTCAATGCAATTCCAGCCACGCTTCGATGGTTTTCTACGGAAAGCTGGTAGGGGGGCGGCTGGAGCCGTCCCCCTTGCGCTCCGGCGTCCTCGCCGGCAGTAGCCGGCTCCGGTCGCCTCCGCTATCCCCCCGCCTGGGGGCTCTGCCCCCAAACCCCCGCGGTTGTGCTGACGGGACCACGGCAGACAGGAAAAACGGGTCTGCTCGAGCATACCTTCCCGGGTATGGCCTATGTGTCGCTCGATGCCGGTTCAACCGCTGAAGCCGCTCTGTAAGCGATCTAGTAACCCATGGAATAGTCAATTCCAATGGATTTGGCATAGTCACGGATTGACGGCAAAGGGAGCAAATCCTCCCAGGGCATTCTCTCAAAGCCAAAGTGCTCAAGGCGGTTGAACAGGAACAGTAGGTAATGCATTGGCTCCACATTCTTGGCTGCAGCAGTGGAAATCAGGGTGTAGAATGCCGTCGATGCTTCGGAACCTGTACTCTCGTCAAAGAAGAGGTAGTTCTTCCGGCTGACCGCGAACACCTTAATGGCCCGCTCTACGAGGTTATCGTCGATGAGTACCAGCGGGTTATTCAGGAATACCAGCATTCGCTGCCATAGTGGGATCGTGTAGTTGATCGCCTTGCCGTGGGTACTCTTCGTAATCGTCAAATCTACCACACCCCCAATATCCGTTGCAGATCAGACAGTCAGGTGTCAGGTCAGGACAATCAAGGTAACGGACAAGTCGTGGCCACAGATCCAGCATGCAGGATACAGCAATTCCGAGAGCACTCCTGGGCAAGACCTCCTGGGACCTGGCTTCCAGCCGTGCTTTGAGGTCTTCGAGGATTGGAACAACCAATGCCCGCCGCTCTGCGACGAAAGCATCCGCATCGCCTGGTATGTGCCCAGCAGGCAACATGGATGAAGCCTGCGATCCACCGGTCAACACCCACATGGAGGAGTTGGTAGTATTGCACCGTTCATTTTCGTTCATGACCTGGAAATATGTTTCGTCAGAATTCAGGGCATCGCAGAACTTTCCGGTCAGTACCGACGCAAGGAGCGAGGGCGTCGCGATGCTGCGCGTCAGGGATTGACGGGGCGGCGCCCGCCTGCGGGCGGCCGGTCACGGCGGTACGCCGCCGGGACGGAACCCCCTTGCAAGCCCGGCCCCGGCCTGCAAGGGCGGGGAGACGCCCATGGCAGGAGGCTCTTCTTCAGGATTTACCGGTCCTGCGGGATCCGGTAGCTGCCTGGAGGATACCTGCGACCAAAGACCCAATAAGTGTTTGACCCGTTTATCGAGGGGAAGTGATGGTAGAGCGCAGGGCTTGCCGCAAAACCCGAACGCAACTGTCATACCAGCGGGCAGCCTCAGTCTAGGAACCGATCTTCACCACTGCGCCGATCCGGGCGCTCTCGACCGCGGAGAACACCATTTCCAGGCTTTTGACATTATCATCGCATTCGGTTTCGGCTGGTCGATCAAGACCGAAGGCATCGAACATTTCATCCAGACAGCCTTGATGACCTTCCCTGCCCTCCCAGTCGAAGGATGCTTCCAGGGCTACCGTTGGAGCGATGGACCCCGACGGCTCGGCTTCCCGGATTTCTGCCCGGGGTGCATCCTTGCCGTTCCAGACGGCGCTGCCTCGTTCCCCGACGATGCGCCAGTCCCCTTCCCAGGATGTGGCGCAGCCCTCCGCACACCAGGATCCCCGGTAGGTGAATACCGCTCCGTTTGCCATCTCGAACACGCAGACTGCGGAAGCCGCTTTCCCGTACCAGGACCAGGACGGATTGAATTCCTTGCACCAGACGGAGACGGCGTCGGAGCCGCAGAGGAAGCGCGCCTGATCGAAGGTGTGTATAGCCATATCCAGCAGCAGGGGACTGTCCATGATTTCCCGGAAGCCGCCAAACCGGGGTCCCAGGTAGAAATCGACATTCACGATTCCCACAGCTCCCACCTGACTGATAAGGTCCCGGTAGGCGCGCATACCTTTCAGGTAACGCCGGTTCTGCATCACTGCGTAGCGCCGCCCGGAAGAACGGGCCAGGGCGACGGTTTCCCGGGCTTCCTGGATGCTCGCCGACAGGGGCTTTTCTCCCATCAGGTCGCAGCCCAAGGCAAAGGCCGTGCGCGCAACGCCGGTATGGGCTTCGGGCACGGTTACATCAAAAACCAGGTTTGCCCCTGTCGTGCGGATGACGGACGCAAGATCGGTACCGCACGGCAGCTTCAGGCCGTATTGCCCGGCCTGGGAGCAGGCGCTCTCCTCATTGATGTCGACGAACCCGACAAGCTCCACATCTCCCTTCGTCATTGCCCGTTCGATCGCGTATTCTATCCAGGCCTTGGACATGCCTCCGCAGCCCGCCAGCACCACCTTATAGGACTTCAAGAACGGACCCTCCCCTGCATCGCTTGAGGTACTCCATGCCCGTCACTTGTCCTGTCAATTCCAACTCTCCCTTGAATACCGGATCGTGGTAGCCTTCTATATCGATGGAACCCTTGTAGCCTCCCATCATCAAAATGGTGATCAGATCGCTCCAATTGGTATCGCCGAATCCCGGCGTCCGGTGCCAGGCATATTCAGCGCTGCCACCCGTACCATATTTTGCCAGTACGCTCCTATCCACGGTGGCGTCTTTCCCGTGCACATGGAAAACCCGGGACACCCATTCCCGCAGCTGGGGCAAGGGATCGATAAGCCGCACCAGCTGGTGACAGGGCTCCCATTCCAGGCCGATGTTGGGGCTTGGCACCGCATCGAACAACAGTTTCCAGGCCGTAGGATCGATCGCGACATTCCAATCGCCACTGGACCAATCGCCCCCCATGGAACAATTCTCGAAGGCGATGCGGACGCCCTTCTGTCCGGCCCGTTCCGCCAAGGGCGTGAAAATTTTCCTGAAAGCCGGTATGGACTCTTCCAGCTTCTTTCCCCGGAGCCGACCCGTAAAGCCGCTCACCATATCACAGCCGAACAGTGGCGCTGCATCTATCAATCGCTCCCAGCTCCGCAGGGACTCGATATCCTCCGGCTCGGTCTCCAAGGGATTACCGAATACCGAAACGGCCGAAACGGGAATGCCCAAGGGATCGAGCATGGCCCGGACCTTCTTGGACAGGGTCGGCAAATCAACCGACCCTGTCGTTTTCCAGAAAGTGAGTGTAAAGGATTCAAACCCGTACTTGATGAATGTCTCTATCTGCTTGATGCCGGCGGTTGGATCATTCATGGAAACCAATGTGCCTATGCGTATTCTGTTCAAAGTATCCTCCGTAGTACCGATATACTCCCGCCCGCCTTTTCGCGCCATGCACGAAACAGTCCAGAGCATGGACAAAATCGACTTTCTGTTGCATGATAAAGCATGCGTCTTCGATCATCGGGCTTTGTCTCATCCCCCTTTTTCTCCCGGCACGACCATAAGAACGACGGGGAACATGAATTCCACTTCTTCACCAGCGGCACCGGAACGCTGCACAACGGCCCTTCCACCGCACGATATGCCCCCGGACGCTTGTTCTTCACCCCCGCGGGAATAATCCACGAGGCCCAAGGGGACAAGTCCGCAGGTTTTTATTTCTTCAGGTTCAGTCTGGATGCGTCGGATATTGAACTGAAGACGAGCCTGACCGAACGCTTCGGCGAGAAGCTCTATGCGGATATCGGACCCGGCTACGCTGCCGACATGGAAACGGTAAGGGCCCGGCACGCGGACGCCGATCCGCGGCTCCGGAAGGCAGCGGATTTCGGCTTTGCCGCCCTGTTGTATGCGATCCTGGCCGAAAGGGGAATGCGGGCCGGACTGCGGGACCAATCCTACGTGGCGGAGGCTAAACGGTTGATGCTTCTATCGGTGGAAAAATCGATCGAGGTCGCCGACATCGCCCGCAAGCTCGGACTGGACTCGTCATACTTCATCCGGGTATTCAAACGGGTCACGGGAACCACGCCCCTATCCTATTTCCTGGGCTTGAAAATGGACACGGCCAAACATCTGCTTCTAGACGGGTCCCGCACGGTCCGTTCGGTGGCCGAACTGCTCGGCTTCCAGGACGAACTGTACTTTTCCCGCCTCTTCAAACGCAGGATCGGTGTCTCACCAAGTGCGTACCGCAGTTCATAGTAAACCACCCCCACCAAAGGTGGGGGCTTTAAGAATCCGGCCTCTCAAAGAGGCCGTACTCCTGGGCTCTTTCCTCTTCTACCTTTTCATCATTCTCCTGATACCGAACGTATCGTCTGATCTTTTCCTCATCCATGCCAATCGTCGTCACGCAGTATCCCCTACTCCAGAAATGGTTTTCCCAGTAAGGTTTCTTTCTTAGGCCACTCATTTGCTTGAACATGGCAATCGCTGGCTTGCCTTTCAATATTCCCATCATTTCTGATATAGAGATTCTCGGCGGTATCGTTACCACCATATGCACATGGTCTTTTTGGACATTCAGTTCTAGTATCTCTACCTTTTTCCATTCGCAAATTGCCCGTATCTTATGCTCCACCAACTTGGCTACATCACCTTCTAGGATTTTGAACCTATATTTTGGTGTCCATACTATATGGTAGCTACACTGGTATACAACATGTGCTAATTTTTTCCACTTTGCCATTTTTTAATCATAGCCTTTTCTAACGGCATAGCCAATCACGACATGACCACCGCCATAGGCGGTGGATTTTCAAGTCTGATTAAAACGCCATATGAGTCCAATAGGGAATTCAATTGGCATCTTCGAAATAAGACTCCGAAATGAGGACAATCCAGGTATCGGTCAAGAACAGGTTGCTTCAATGCGTTCAAATTGCTTCCGAAAACAAGTAGTCGCCTGATCCAATCTCGTATTTATTGCCTTTAGGCATAACCAGGAGTGCCGTTGTATTTGATGGAATTGTTACATCGATTAAAAACACTCCATCTGAAACTCTCCAATACGATGAGACAATTCCATATGGTGTATCAATGGATGCTCTTGCAAAATCAATTCGATCGTCGAGCAGTGGTTCAATTCGTATTTTCTTGTATCCCGGAATATGTCAAGATAGTTTTCACCATGATTTACATGAAACCTGGCAGGATGCCAAGTGCACTGGACGATAGAAAGTCCGCACCGCAAGACTTTTATAGATTCGTATTTTACCTTGGCGCCAGCGAAGCGGGTTCTTTGCCCGGGCTTCCCGAAGTGTCGCCTCACGCGTGGCATAGATGGCTTCTGCTTCACCGGTCCGCCTCTGCATCGGTGTCACATAACCCAAACCAGAATGCAGATGTTCGTAGTTGTACCAGTGAATAAAATCGGCATACCAAGTCCTTGCATGCGCAGTCGATATGAAGAACTTCGGATAGCCAACTGTGTACTTCAAGGTCTTGTGATATGATTCGATGTGGGCGTTGTCGTCGCTGCAACGCGGCCTCGAATAACTGCGGGAGATTCCCAGACTGTCAAGGAAAACGGCCAAGGTCACTCCGCGCATTGGAGCGCCGTTATCGGCATGGATTATCTTGGGAACAACACCCAGGTCACGCAGTATCCGTTCGAACAAGGTTTTCGCGTGCGTGTCGGATTCATTTTCTTCGATGGTCCAACCGACGATGACACGATCAAACAGGTCCATGACCGTGTATGCATATTTGAACATGCCGGCAACATCCGTCTTGAGCCACGTAATGTCCCAGCTCCATACCTGGTTCGGCCCGGTAACCTCGAGGTGCTGTGCCTTGACAGCAGTAACTGGCTTCTTTGAGGACTGGCGATGCTGGAGTGCCTTTCGTTTGCGGAGGATCCGGTAGAGTGTTGCGGGACTGCCAAGGTAAATCTTTTCCCCGGCAAGCGTTGCGACGATTTCTTCCGGCGTTCTATCGGCAAAACGCTTGCTGATGGCTTGATCGTAGAATTCCTGTTCCTGTTCTTCGCTCAGCCGGTGTCCAACATGACGGGCACTTCCCTTGCGCTTGTCCTTGACACCATGGCGACGCCAGTTCTGGATGGTCCTGCGGGTAATACCCAGAAAAGAACAGGTAGTACGTTCGGAGACTTTCTCCTCCCGTGCCACACGTACGAATTCCAGAATCTCTGCACGATCCTCTGCGGTCGTCAGTCCTCCACGTCCTCCGCAAACAGATGACGGAACTTTTTTTTTAGGGTCAGGAGAATGGCTGCTTCAGCAAGGGCTTTCTTTTGTCGTTCATTTTCCTTCTGCAGTTGCTTGATTTCCCTACGAAGATTGGCGTTGTCATTCCGCATATCGGCTTGTTTGTCGTTCATGATGGTGCTCAGCTCCTGTTCCCAAAGTGGGAGATGTTCGGAGTGAAGACCATGCTGCCGCAGCCATTCGCCACGTCCCTCTTCGGCCAATGATTTGCCCTCAAGGAGCAATGCTAGCTTTTCTCCGGGATTGCGTTGTTCCGGCGTTACCGCATCACAGCCATCCAGACTCAGTTTACCAGCTTTATGCTGTTTTATCCAGTTGGCGATGGTTGCTGGATTGATGCCTGTTTCCTTTGCAATCTGGTACACGCTTCGTCCGCTTCCATCCAGCGTCTTCCTGATGATGGACGCTCTGAATCCTATCGAATACTTCATCTGTTTTCGCCCTCCTAGTGGCGAAAACTATCTTGATTGTTATTGCAAGTGCTTCAACCGTATAAACCCTTTGTCACGGTTTGTGCTGCTCGCTTCGCTCGTTTAAGCACAAACCGCGCCAAACCCATCGGGCGCGGTTAGAAAGGTTAAGCGTATGTTGGGTTGACCCTTCGGGCCGAGGAGAGGCAATGAATCAATATACCGAGGCGAGTCTTCAAATCCTGGTTCGCCTCAACACAAGGATACAATCAGTCTGTTTGCCGCTTCGCGGTAGCGGAAAGGAACGCACAAAAGGAGATAGGGATAATGAGCGAAACATCACATGACGAAGAGTCCATAGACATACCTGTGCAGGGTTTCATTATCAAAGATCCGACCAGCGGATGGCTTTGTGTGGAAATGCAGAAATCCGGGGAGATCTTTGGTACCCGGATGCCGGTAAAAATTACTGGCATGGTAGACGGACTGCCTTTTGATGCAACCTTGCTCCCGTCTGGAAATGGACATCATATGATACCATTGCGGGCGGCTCTTCGGAAGCAACTCAAAAAGGATCAGGGTGATGAAGTCACTATTCGACTCCTGAAGCGCATTAGGAAGACAAAGTAAAAGCAATGCCTGGTAGTAGTCGATTGATCAACCTGGAGCTGTGTTGGTATATTTGGAGTACTTTATAAGGTATACTTCAATCAATTCAACTCATTTGACTTGTTGTCGGGGGAGTTATTGATCGAAATAGTATCTCACTCGAGTCTTGACTGCGATTTTTCCCAGAGCGTCACACAGGGCGTGAGTGTAAGCGCTGGCCGGCTGACAAGACCGGCTGAAACGAACTCTACCTCGTAATCTCCAAATGACTACAGCATACATTGGCCTACTTTGTTGGTCCTTGGGTCTCCTCAACAAAATTGAAGTATGAATCCGACACCCGGATCATGTGGATACAATTGAAACCCGGTGTTCACAGGCGTAACTCCTGGAATGGACCGCCATACCCAATGAGCACCACGATAGTTGCCACAACGTACAAGACGGGTCAAAGGTGTGCCCCTTACACTGGGGCATGACTGCAAAGGAGGCAGATATAAGTACGGTAACATCCTTCATAACCTATGAGTCGAAGACCCACGAAGCCGCACAACTCTACGTATCGCTCATTCGCAACTCAAAAATTACCGGTAGCATTCCTGGACCCAATGGGTCCTTCAGCATGTTTTTTTTTGAACTGGATGATCGTCCCTACACGGCGATGAATGGCGGTGAAAGTTTCAGGTTTTCATAAGGATTCTCTTTATTTGTAGAAGCTCAGGATCAGGAAGAGCTTGATAGGATCTGGAATGGGTTGGTCGCTGGAGGAGGGGCAGAAGGCCCATGTGGCTGGCTGACTGACAAATTCGGGTTATCGTGGCAGATCATTCCAAAACGCTTTATGGAATTGGCCAGCCATCCTGATCAAGCAATTTCCGGGAAAGTCTTCAACGCGATGCGATCCATGAAAAAACTCATTGTCGCCGAGTAGGAAGTTGGATTCGAGAGGCTGGAAAGCAGGATATCGAGCGACTGAAGGCTTTCCTCGATCACCATGCATCGACAATGCCAAGAAGCACATTATACTACGCAATTGAAAAGTTCGATAGAAAAACGCGAGAATACTATTTAGGAATCGAGCGATCACCCAACGAGGTTCCGGATGGTTGAAGAAATCTGACATCTGGATCAACCTCATGCTTTTGCATCTCAAAACCACAGGTTGACCAGGCGTTCGGCGGACACAAGTGATCCGGATCGCCATCAAGAACGTGAGGAGCCAGACCATGCCTCGGAGGGCTCAGCATAACCCGGAATATGTCAACACGGTCTGCACATGAATCTTTCAGTTAAAAAAGACCTTGCGCAGTCAACTGTATACGTGTACAGTTACCCGTGGATACATGACGGAGGGATCAAATGAGTCAAAGTCGTTTTGAGCTGATAGACGGGGTTGACTATTACACCATTGAGAACGCCGAACGATTGCCGGAGTTTCTGGTATCGGCCATAAGCTCCGGCGAGCATTGGATGTTCATATCGAGCATGGGCGCTTTGACCGCCGGCAGGCGCGACACCGAAGGTTCGCTCTTCCCTTACGAGACCGTCGATAAAATCATGGCTGGAAAGGTGCATACCGGCCCCCGTACTCGTATCCGCCTGGAAAACAAAGGCCGAAAACAGGTATGGGAACCGTTCGCGGATTGGACAAGGGCTGCATGGGAAGTGGAACGGAGCGTATCCAAAGCCAAAACAGGCCATATAATACGCTTTAAGGAGCGGAATGTATCGCTCGGCCTCTTTTTTGGCTACAGCTGGGGTTTTTCCCATCGCTTCGGGTTCATCCGCAAGGTGTTCATCGGGAACGAAGGCAATACTACCGTAAACATTTCCATTACAGACGGTCTTTACAATCTGATGAGCGGCGGGGTGACAAAGCGGCTCCAGGATCGGCTCAGCTGCCTGGCCGATGCATACAAAGATTCCGTTCTCGATATGGATACCGGGGTTGCAGCGTACAGCCTCGCTTCGGCAGTAACCGACCGCGCCGAGCCACGGGAGGCCCTGACGGCCACCGTAGCATGGTCGGCCGGCCTGGAGCCCCGCACGGTAAGCATTTCCAAAGAGGAGCTTGCGCCAGACGGCAGCCTTGCTGTTTCCGTTCCGGCATCCAGATCGCTCGGGCGGAAGGGCGACTATATTCTCTGCGCCGATTTTGAACTCGGCCCGGGTGCGACGAAAACGTGGTACGTCGTGGCGGATACCGGCAGGGACCACGCCGCCGTTGAAAATCTGCGGGCCGAGCTTCGAGGCGGCACTGAAGCCATGCCCTCGCAGCTGAACGAAGAGCAACGGCTGATCGGCATGGAGCTGGAAGCCATCATTGGAGCTGTAGACGGCTTATCTGCCAGCCAGATTGCCATGCACGAGTGGCACCACACCGCAAACGCCCTTTTCAATGCAATGCGCGGTGGCTATCCGCTCGGCGGAATGCGCCTTGATCCTGCAGACCTCGTTGCATTCATTGCCGCACGCAACAACTCAGCGGGCACACTGGCACGTACGTTGCTCGACAGGGCGGGCATCGCAGGCGGAGCGGACGGGCGCATCAGCCGTTCAGAGGCTGTCAACCTGTTATGCTCTGCCGGCTCTCTCGACCTTGCGCGCCTGGCTCGGGAATACGTGCCCATCAGCTTCAGTCGCCGCCATGGTGACCCGTCCAGACCATGGAACGAATTTTCCATACGTGTACGTGAGGCCTCGGGTGTGCCTGTTCTTGACTACCAAGGCAACTGGCGCGACATATTCCAGAATTGGGAAGCGCTCGGCCGTTCGTATCCCGGGTACCTCGAGAGCTTCATCTCACTCTTCCTGAACGCTACCACGGTCGATGGTTACAATCCGTACCGGATCAGCCGGACCGGGGTAGACTGGGAACGCGAAGACTCCGAGGATCCATGGTCGAACATCGGCTACTGGAATGACCACCAGCTTATCTATCTGTCAAAGCTAATCGAATCCTACGATTCCCACTTCCCTGGAACTCTTGGATCCGGTCTATGCGAACGGCGATACGCATGGGCTGACGTACCGTACCACATTGTGCCATACGATGAAATTTGCCGAGATCCGAGATCTACGGTACGATTCGATCGGGACGGCGACCGCCTGGCCGGGGAACGATTCGCGCACATTGGTGGAGACGGCCGTCTGGTTCCCGGTCCGGATGGTGAGGTCATGCACGGCAGCCTCCTCGATAAAATCACATCAATTTTTGCTGCCAAAATCGGAAACTTCGTACCTGGTGGCGGTGTATGGATGAACACCCAGCGTCCTGAGTGGAACGACGCAAACAACGCCTTGGCCGGCTATGGACTCTCCATGGTTACGGTCATGTACATGCACCGGTTCGCAGCCTTCTGGCTCGATACGATACGCGGCAGCGGTTTGTCCGGGCTCGAGCTGGCCGAACCGCTCGAGGTCCTACTTCACGAACAGTTGTCGGTCATGGACAGTTTTGGCTCCGGGGCGAGCTCTGACCCAGGCATGCGCAGGCGCTTCATGGATGCGATGGGTCGGAGCCTGGAACGCTACCGGAGCTGCGTATACAGCGACAAGACCGCTTTGGACATCAGGGTAGCGGTTGAACGCGCCATGATCGAGCGCTGGCTCAAGAGGTCGATCGAGCTCGTGGACACAACAATTCGGGCGGGCAAGCGGCCCGACGGCCTCTACGATGCGTATTCGCTGCTTTCACTTGGCAACGGCGAAGCTCGGGTCAAGCGACTGTACCCCATGCTCGAAGGCCAGGTAGCCGCCTTGTCAAGCGGACTGCTTGGCGTCGAAGAATCTGTCGCTCTTATGACCTCGCTCCGCTCGGGGCCGTTGTACTGCGCCGATCGCAAGACCTGGCTTTTATATCCCGATCGCGAGCTGCCCGACTTCTTCAGCAAGAACCGTTGCCCTGAAAGCACCTTGGCAACGTCACCTTTAGCCCGAATGCTCGTAGAAAGAGGTCAACGGGATATCCTCTACCGGGACGCCGGTGGGGCAATCCGCTTCGCTCCTGCATTGGTCAACGAGGCAGAATTGGCCATGGCACTTGACCGGCTGGGTTCGAAGCCCGAATGGGCTGCTCATGTCGAGCGCGGACGGCAGGAAATAGAGGAACTCTACGAGGTAACGTTCGGGCACGCTGGATTTACTGGACGAAGCGGTGCTATGTACGCCTATGAGGGACTCGGCAGCGTCTATTGGCACATGGTCGCCAAGCTGCTGCTTGCTTTGGCAGAGCTACGCGAAAAAACCGTCCTGTCTGACGGTGAAAAAGCATCCACAGGTCACATTGACGAACTTGATCGTACGTATCTGATGGCCCGCGAAGGTATCGGTTACCAGCGCAGCCCGGAAGAATGGGGAGCCTTTCCCTTCGACCCATACTCCCATACACCCAAGGGCGGGGGTGCCAGACAGCCAGGCATGACAGGCCAAGTCAAGGAAGAGATCCTGACTCGTCTGGCGGAATTCGGAATCGCTGTTCGCGAAGGGACAATCAGGCTCGTACCGACAGGCTTGCTTGCCGGTGAGTTTCTGAGCGCGCCAAAGGAGTTCGTCTATTACGACGCTCAGGCTCGGCGGGTTTCCATAAACCTAAAAGCCGGCGAGCTTGCCATCTGCCTGGCCGGAGTGCCCTTCATCCGTGCGGGCTCCGAAGGCCCAATGTGCATCAGCGCAGACTTGGCCGACGGTATCAAGCAGCTCTTCAACGACCAGCTGGACACAGAACTCTCAGCGTCGATCTTCAGGCGTGAAGGCAAAGTTTTGGCTGTCCGCGTATCGGGTGGCGCAAGCCGCGTTTAGGCGTATAAACCCCGCCGGCACAAGCCTGGCGGGGTTCCATTTTCAAAGCCCGGTTGCCTCGATGACGCCGCGATACCACAGCGCGCTGTCTTTCGGCGTCCTGCGCTGGCTTTCATAGTCAACGCGCACGATGCCAAAGCGCCTGGAATAACCTAAAGCCCACTCGAAATTGTCCAAAAGGGACCAGAGGAAGTAGCCTTTGAAAGGAACGCCTGCCGCAAAAACCTCGTGGGCATGGTGTAGTTGATCGCGGAGGAATGCGATGCGGTCCTTGTCGTGCACTCGCGGCGAGCCATCAGGCTCGTACTCTACGCGGTCATCGAAGGCAGCACCATTCTCGGTAATATACAGATCAACGCCGGGATACTCGGCGCTTATCGACATGAGGATATCGCTCATGGTCCGGGGATGGATTTCCCAGCCCATACTCGTTCTCGGCCCGGAGCCAAATTCCACGCGGGCTTCTACCGGGCCGGCTGCGGGGTCGTGGGTAGCCAACTGCCTGAAATACACGTTGATGCCGAGGAAATCGATGCCTGCGCCAATTGTCGCCATGTCGCCCTGCACAACTGAAGGCATAATACCGGCAGCCTGGTAGCGTGCCGCAATGTCGGCTGGATACTCGCCGTGCAATACTGGCATGGCAAACCAGTTGTTTCCTGCCCTATGGACGCGCCGGGCTGCCTCCGTGTCTTCGGCCGAATTGCCTGATGGTGCCACGGGAGCCATATTGAGGGCAATGCCGATCGGCGCTTTGAGTCCGGCTGCGCGGTACTCGCGCACCGCCATGCCGTGGGACAAAAGAAGGTGGTGTCCGGCCAGGAGCGCTGTTTTCATCGTGGGGTCTACTATCCCCGGCGCATGGACGCCTTTTTCATGGCCCAGGAAGGCAGCGCACCACGGCTCGTTATGGGTGATCCACATGCCGACACCGTTGCCCAGAGCATCGAAGACGGTACGGGCGTACCGCGCAAAATTATCGCAGACGGTACGGTTCAGCCAGCCACCACGCTCCTGCAGGGGCTGGGGCAGATCCCAGTGGTACAGCGTCGCTACCGGCAGGATGCCCGCAGAACGCAGTTCGGCAACCAGCTCCCGGTAGAAGTCAAGGCCAGCCTCGTTTACGGCGCCTGAGCCGTCGGGGATGATCCGGGGCCAGGCTATGCTGAAGCGGTACGCCTTAAGGCCGATTTCCTTCATCAGCGCCACGTCCTCGCGGAAGCGGTGGTAATGGTCGCAGGCCAGGTCGCCGGTATCGCCGCCCTCAACCTTGCCCGGCGTATGCGAGAAGCGGTCCCATATTGATTCGCCCCGGCCAGCCGCATCGTGGGCGCCTTCGATCTGATAGCTCGCCGTGGCACAACCCCAGAGGAAGCCCTCAGGGTATCGAAGTTCAAGATCATCTCGTTTCATAGTAACTCCTGGCCGGAATCAGGTACGCAAAGCTACAGATTCACGTTCAATATAGGTAGCTTCATAGCGTTTTGAGCGTTCGGGATCCTCGCCAGCTATAAGCGAGAGCATGAGCCTGGCGGTGTCGAGTCCAATTTCACGCAGAGGTTGCCTGAAGGTCGAAAGCGAAGGAATCGTGTGCTTCGCGTACTCGCTGTTGTCATCAAAGCCGATAATGGAGAAATCACGGGGGCATGCAAGGCCTGCCTCGTGGGCAGCACGGATAAAACCAAGGGCAGACGAGTCATTGCTCGCAAAGATGCCGGTAAACCGCGGCAGCCCGGGCAGTGCGCGCACCGCCGCCTGATACGAAGGCTCGGCAAAAAAGTCTCCAAAGAGCTGGCGCTCGTTTCCGAGCTGTATCCCCTCCTCTGCCAGACGCGCGCTGAAGCCTTGGTAACGTTCCAGCGCAGATGGAACCTCGTGTGTACCCCAGATGAACAGGAGTTCCCGGTGGCCCGCCGCCAGCAAGACATCGGCGGCCTTCCACCCGGCTTTATAGTTGTCGATCGTGAGCTGATATATTGAAGGATTGGCGATGGCCCGGTCTATGACAATGAAGGGTCTGCCCCAGCTTTGCAGAAACCCCAGCAGTTCGTCGTCCTCGCGTGTGTTGTATGGAAAGAAGATCATGCCATCCAGCGAGCGCTTTTTCAGGAATAACGGCAAGCGGTTCCTGTAACTATGAAATTGTTTGTCGACGTCGCGTGTAAAAAAAATGGACGTAAAGTAACCCTGTTCGTTGAGGAGTGTCTGGATGGCATGCGTCATCTCCCAATAGAACGGACCTATGCCGGGAGTCAGGATGCCGATGTTATAAAACTTGCCTGTTTTAAGGCTTTGCGCGGAGTGGTCAACCTGGTAGCCAAGCTGTTCGATAGCCGCCCGGACTTTTTCCGCGGCCGCCTGGCGGACACTGTCTGGATCCGCAAGGTAACGGGATACGGTCGCCGACGATACACCCGCTGTACTTGCTACGTCGCGCTGGTTTGGTCGGCCTGAGGGCTTGTCATCGATCATGATACTCATCCAACTATCGGCTCCGTGAACTACTGGATACGTGTACACTACCTCAGAGACGATGCTTAGGCAAGCGCACCGCCAGAAACAGCATGTCTGATCGTCTTTCCGAGGGCTCGGACAGCTTGATTCAAAGCTAACTGATCACAGGCATAGTGTCTCAATTGAAAATCGACGTCTTGTTGCGTTGCAATGTAATATGTTTTAACTCAAATTTTCTGTATACGTATACATTTTTGCTTGACAGAGCTCGCAAAGTGCCCCTACACTGAAATTGTCAGCAGGCAGACAGATAATTCCTGCATCATGGAGGCACTATGAAAGCTACGAAGTTTCTGGCGGCGTTGGCGCTCGCGGGCATTGCCCTCAGCGCAGCGTCATGCGCAAAGAAAGCCGAGGAGGTTCAAGCCCTCGACCCGAATGTTTCCTATGAAGTGACCATAGGAGTTTATGGAGACCTTGAGAAAGCCTATACAGCTGTCTTCAACAGCCCTGACTTCAAGGCGAAGTTCCCAAAAGTTACCTTTAAATTCCAGACTTCCGATTTCGGCGGGCACCATAATCGATTGACGACAGTCCTGGCGGCAAACGAGCGCGCGAACGACATCGAGGCGCTCGAGGTCGGTTTCATAGCCCAGTTTGTTGAAAGCGGCGGACTGACTGATCTGAACACGGCCCCGTTCAATGCGAAGCAAGCCACGAAGGACATAGTCAAATTTGCCTTGGCCAACGCAACAACGACCAAAGACAGCCTGATCGCAATGCCCGTGGATATCGCACCGGCTGTGCTCTTCTACCGCGAGGATCTGGCCCGTCAGGCCGGCGTCACCATGGACAATCTGCCGAGCTGGGACGCCTATATCGACGCCATGAAGAAGCTCGCCGATACCAAGAACGGCGTATTTGCCATCGAGCATCCGGCGGCAGTGCAAGCCATCCCGCTCAACGGCGGCAAGGGCGGCTGGCTCAAGGACAACAAGCCACTCGAACCCAAAGAGAAGTTCCTCGGCGCGCTGGAATTGGTCCGCAAAGTCAAGGCTGCCGGCGTAGACGGCGACCTCGGTGCATGGTCCGGTCCTTGGTCCCAGGCCTATATAGACGGCAAGGTCGCGACCATCGTGAATGGTGCCTGGTTTGGTGGCACCCTCCGCACCTGGCTCTCTCCCGAGCCCGGCAAGTGGCGCGTAGCGTATCTACCCGGCAAGATGATGGCCAGTCTGGGGGGCACCTACCTTTCCATCCCGGCAACGACACCCGCCGACCGAAAACCCGTAGCCTGGGAAATCATCAAGTACCTGGCAACAAGCCCCTCGGCCCAGCTCATCACCTTCCGCGAGATCGACGCCTTCCCGGCCTTGACCAGCGTATACAAGGATCCAGTCATGGATGAAGATGTGGCGTTCTACGGCGGCCAGAAGGTCAGGCGCATTTTTGCCGACGTCGCGCTCAACATCCCCGAGAACAAGGTAAGCGAGTTCGACAACGTCATCCTGAGTATCTGGAATGGCGCGGTCTCGGAGGTTGTGAATGGTACCATGAGCCCCGATCAGGCGTATGAAACTGCCCTGACAAAGGTAAAAGCTACTATATTCTAATCGCCCTGGCGGTCCATCCGGAAACGCCGACAGAGCGGGCCGGGGCTTGCCCCCGGCCTTTGCCGTTTTAAGCGGGGCAGATCCGCGAGGCTCATGGAAGGAGACACTCGGATGAAATCGAGCATAATCGTAAAGAAAGCGCTGCTCTACCTGATGCTCGGGATAATGGCGCTTGTTTTTGCTTACCCGTTCTACAACGTGTTCGTCCTGGCTACCTGGCCGGGCGACCAGGTGTTGCGATCGCCACCGCATTTCTTCTTCGGCGGGGGCTTGGCCGAGAACTTCAGGCAACTCGTTTCGCGGATTCCTTTTGGCCAGAATTTCTTCAACAGCCTGGGTATTGCCCTGACGTCCACGGTAAGCGTCATTTTTTTCTGTACCATGGCAGGCTACGCCTTTGCCAAGTACCGCTTCCGCTTCAGGGACCAGCTCTATTTCTTCGTCATAGCGAGCATGGCAATACCGGGCTTTTTGAACATCATTCCCTTCTACAAGATGATGGTGCGCTTCGGATGGATAAACACGTGGCTACCTTTGGTCGTCCCGGGCATGGCCGGCGCCTTCGGCATATTCCTCATGACACAGTTCCTGGAGAATTCCCTGCCGAATGACGTTATCGAAGCAGCCCGTATCGACGGCCTGGGAGACTTTGGCATACTCATGCGCATCGTGTTTCCCCTGGCCCGGCCCGCCATGGCTGTGCTCGGCATTGTTACCTTTGTCGGCTCGTGGAACAACTTCACCGGTCCCTTGATCCTGATGCCCAAGATCGAAGCGACGACCTTGCCCGTGGCCTTGAGCCTCCTCAATAGCCGCGTTGACAACAACCAAGGCGCACTGATGCTCGGAAACGCGCTGACACTACTGCCGCTCATACTCATCTTCGTTTTCTTCTCGAAGCAGATCATTTCCGGCCTGACCGCCGGTGCGGTGAAGGGATAGGTGGCACAATGCAAACCGTAATCAGAAAATCACGTAATCAGGGTTGGTACCCGTACTTGTTCGTAAGCCCCTTCTTCATACTTTTCTGCATCTTCGGCCTTTATCCTATTCTTTATTCGATTACCACCTCGTTCTTTGACTGGAAGCTCATCGGAACATCGGCACCGCGCTTCGTCGGACTGGGGAACTACACCAACGTGCTCACCCAGGATCCGTTCTTCTGGAAGGCCTTGATGAACACGGTCATCCTCCTTGTAACTGGCTCGCTATTGCAGCACTTCATAGCCATACCGCTCGCGATCATGATCAACAGCAAGGCCGTAAAAGGTAAGGAATTCTTCAAAACATCGTTCTTCCTGCCCTACATCACGAGTACGGTTTCTGTGGTAATCATCTTCGGCGTGCTCTTCGATACCAATTACGGCATCGTCAACTGGCTGATCGGCTTCGTATCCGACTCTGCCAAGATACGCTGGCTGCAGGAATCGTTTGGCATCAAAGTCGTGCTCTCGGTGGTACTCAACTGGAAGTATATCGGCTGGAACATGGTCATCTACCTGGCAGGCCTGCAGGCTATCCCGATGGAGCTGTACGAGGCGGCCATGATTGACGGCGCGTCCACCTTGCGAAAGCACATTTCCATAACGATACCGCAGCTCCTGCCAATAATTTTCTTTGGCGTAGCGCTCTCGATCATCGGCGGCATGCAGATATTTGAAGAACCGTTCATACTGACCGGGGGTTACGAGCAACTTGGCGGACACCAGAACTCGGGCTTGACGGCCGCTTACTACCTTATGTTCACTGCGTTCAAGGCATATCGCCTGGGCAAGGGGAGCGCCATCGCCTGGCTGATATTCCTTGTCATCCTCGTCCTGAACGGCGTGAACCGCTACGTTACCAAAAAACTGGAAGGTTAGCAAAGCCTGTGGTAAATAGACTCTAGGACAACCCGCCGGTCGGCAGCAATGCTGGCCGGTTTTTTAATTCATCCTGCGATACGCGCGAACCCAGTCGATCTCCATCCGCCAGGGCAAGCTGTCGTTATCAATGCCTTGAGCGCCACCCCAGTCACCCCCACAGGCTATGTTGAGGATGAGATAATACGGTGTATCGAAGGGCCACACCTCCCAGCCAGCACCTTCGTTCTGGAATTCATGCACCTGTACGCCGTCGACATACCAGCGGATACCATCCGGCTCCCATTCCAGACCGTAGACGTGGAACTCATCGAGTGCGTCCGCTATCGCCACGGGACGGCCGCGTTGCGTACCCAGACGATGGTTGTACGCTGCGGTATGGACGGTAAAATGGACGACACCGGGCTCGTAGCCTACATGCTCCATGATGTCTATCTCGCCGGAGTCTGGCCAGCCAAGGCCATACGCTTTGGAATCCTCTGGCAACATCCAGATGGCTGGCCAGCTGCCGCGGCCCCCTGGAAGCCTGGCCCGTATGTCGATCCTGCCGTAGAGCATGGTTGCGCGCCCCCGAGTCTCGAGCTTGGCACTCGTGTAGGGCCATCCGGCTTTCTTTTGTCTATGCGCCTCCAGTATGAGAAGCCCTTTCTCGATGCGGGCGTTTTGCGGATCGTTGGTATAGTACTGCAGCTCGTTGTTGCCATAGCCACCACCACCTGCGACGAAGCGCCAGAGAGTCGTATCTATTTCCCTGCCACGGAATTCGTCCGTCCAGTCAAGCGTGTAGCCTTCGTAGGCGACCGGTTTTTCTGCCGGACCGCAACCAGTCAGGGCGAGCGATGCAAAGATACCAAGTGTGACGATGGCAAACCAGCTTGCAGCAGGCTTCCATGGGCTGGAGGTTTTAAGGCAGGTCACTTGTGTATACGTATACATATCGCACAGTATACTCTTGATACAACATGCACGCAACCGAAACATGACGGATTTTGAGGAGCTTATCTTGAACTATTTTCATAAATTATATGAAAAAGACCCAAGTGTCCATGAATGTCAACATATGCGTTCCCCAGGGCAGACTTGAAGGTTCCGGAGTCCTGCTTCACCCTATCACAAAGGACCATACGCCCCGTCAGATCATCCACCATGGAATCGCGGTGATTCCATCATCAAGGGCGAGCACATAGGGACAGCGGGAAACAATGTAAGCCCGGTCACAACGCGACGGGTGTTCCGCGATGAAGGCTTTCAGATGCCGTGCGTCCTTAAGGCCTGGATTCCCGGTCCATTTCCGGGTCGAGTTTGAGGCTTTGGCTTTTCCTGTCGGTCATTAAGCGGTCTAAGCATGACTGTCTTTGTTTCCCAAGCTGTAAAACCGAGCGCTTCTATGCTGCACTCCTTGCGGCCACGCCCCCGCATGTCAGTTTCCCACGAGTCTGCAATCTTGAAAGCGGCACTCAGCGTGCAGGTTCTTGGTTTGCCAGTCATTTCGCACAGGCGCACCTGGATGTCGGTACCATCCGGTGCCTTTGTAACAGTTACAATTTCTACACCTGGGTCATCGCAGTACACAAAACCCGCGTTGCCGGAAAGGGGTGCAAGATCGGCCCGGCATGGGCGAAGTTCGGAGTTGAGCTCCCAGCCGTATTTGCGAGTTTCAGAATCCGGCAGTGGCAGATTACGAGCTAGTATGGCGTACCGGAAGCAATGGCTACCCTGGTCCGCATCCGGATCGGGATACCAGGGTGAGCGCAAAAGGTTCAGGCTGATCAGCCCGCCCTTGATGCGGTGACCGTACTTGCAGTCGTTAAGGAGCGAAAACCCGGACTGATCATCGCCGACATCAACCCAGCGGTGCGCACAAATTTCGAATTGGGCACGTTCTTGGGGGCTGGCACTTCCCGTACTGCGTTTGTAGCTTCCGAACTGTATGTCGCAGCTTGCCTCGGAAGCCCAACGAACGGGTTTAAACTCCGTCCGCAGCATGCGAT
>JFJP01039284.1_pt1 | contig 20999 bp, 19 predicted proteins | sample 431651 | NCBI WGS metagenome assembly JFJP01 (sample SAMN02602958, study PRJNA72255) | Microbial mat metagenome, whole genome shotgun sequencing project. | biome: fresh water; feature: sink hole; material: water; isolation source: purple microbial (photo- and chemosynthetic) mats found in...
CGGGGCTCGGCGAAGCCAATTACTCATAGCACCATCCGTGTTAGCCCAGGTTTTATTTTTTTGAGAAATTTACCAAGGGTTGGATATCCCCTTTATCAGCAGAATATATTGCCTCCAAATATTTATTCCTGATATCACTATTTTTTGATAAATCAGATATGCCCCAGGTAAATATTGGTTTGTTAAATACATATGCAATCAGAATGTCGGCAATTAATCTTGAATGGCGTCCATTGCCATTTGGAAACACATGGATTTTTACCAATCTATGACTAAGCCGGATAGCAATCTCGTCTGGATTAAATGTTTTATTATCAATCCAATATTTGCAGTCTTCCAGTAAATTTCTAAGCTCTGTACTAATCTGATATTTATCTACACCAATGTTTTTATTACTTTTTCTTTTGGTTCCAGCCCATTCCCAAACCTCAGAAAGCATTTTTTTATGAACTAATAAAATAAATTCTTCTGTCAATATCTGATCCTTTGTGAATTTGCTTTTTAGAGTCCATTCAATTGCTTGCTGGATATTAGCTTGTTCAAATTCATCAAGTTCTCCTCTTGTTGATATTGTTTTAATCAATAAACCCTCTTTTTCATCTTCATCTAGTGGTGTCTGTCCTTTAATATATTCGAAATTTAGTCCCATAAATATTTTGGCATTCCAAGTTTTATTTCTTTTGTTTTATCACTTATAGCTTTTTTGATTCGTTTGGGATTAATTTCCTGATCTTCAAGTTTCATACTTGTTGATGTTCTGTTTACTATCTCTCTTGCAATCTCTTCAGCTCTTTTTTCGATTATCATTTCAAGACTTTCATGTTTTGGTATATATCCATACACTAATTTTAAATCCAAAGATTTACCAAATTGTCTTAATACATTTAAGGAAATAGTCCCGTTTTTTTCACGCACCTCAATTTCTTTTACGCTTTGAGGAGTAATTCCCATTTTATTCCCCAATTGTCTTAAGGACATACCTAAGGCCTTTCTAATGGCATAAATCCAGCCAGACGCGGGAATGGTAAGGTTTTCAATTCTCTTTAATAGAAATATCTTCCTGTCAATCTGTTCTAAAATAAGTTTTTGTTTGTCCATAAGGGTATAGCCTTAAATTATTTTGACAATATTAAGGCTAAAGCCTGATATATCCAAATATTTCATCAGGTTATTGCCTTAAAAATGTCTGGTTAATGAGGGAATTATCATTATGTGCAGTTTTGTTCCAAATCAGGGCTAACTTCTATTTATGATTAAAATTACTATCCATTCCTTCTTTGTTTTAAACCATATTTGAAAAACCGGCACCCCTGGCTTTTATACCCTACTCCTCTTCTCTTTTCTGAATTTCACTATTCAGTTTGTCTGTAAAAGTAATTGAAATGGATCCTGTCCTGACTTCCACAATTATACTTCCTGTCGCTGTTGTATATCTGGTAAAATCGCCTGCATTTAACTCCCTGGTGCGTCGTGGTTCATTGAAATGAAACCTGTCAGAATTTCTATACTGGTAATATTTACTTTTACCAATCCCATATTTTGATGAACACAACTTTTGTATTCTCCCAAAACTAACCTCAAGTGAATCGCGACTTTCTTTTGGCAGATTGACTTTTACTTTATACGCTGTATGACTCTTGCTGGTCCCATATACCTCAATCTCACAGAGCTTTTCAATAAATACTCCATTTAGTTTAAGCTGAGTCTCTTCTTTCAAAGGCGTTTCAGTAAACCCAAGTTTAATCAACTCATTTGCAAACTGATCAAGTCTGCCATTTATTGGAACACTATTAAACTCAAGGTGCTCTTCTGAAAAACATCCATTAAATAAAATAATTACCAGGAAAAAGAAAATATTTTGTGGTTTCATTTTATCAACTCCTGATTTAAGACCCCTCAAAATACTACTGACCCGCCAGCGTAAAATCTTGAATTTATGTAACATAGCATGACCAGATAGAACATTCAATAATCCGTAACCTTCTATTCATGGCTTAAAAATACAACTAATATTTATTATGGAGGTGTGAAGAATGCTGGATGACACCATCATGAAAAATTAAAATATCGGTTAAAAAGTTTGCAGGATCTGAAATTAATATTTTACTTTGCATCTCAAAGTACTTTTATAGCATGAAAAAAGATTTAAAATCTATCGAGGATATCAAGGCAATCAGGAAAATAATGGAAGAATCTTCCAGGTTTCTTTCCCTTAGCGGTCTTTCAGGCGTATCAGCCGGAGTGACGGCTATTGCGGGTGCTTTAGTGGCATATTATTTTATTCTTAATAAAGGAAGTATTCACTATGATGAATATTTCAGAAGCCTGTCGGAAAAAGAAACTTTCTCCCTCAGATGGCAGCTTATTGCAGATGCTGCTTTAATACTTGGGGTTTCTGTACTGCTTGCCCTGTATTTTTCAGTAAAAAAGGCAAAGAAAGAAGGAATGAACTTCTGGACCCCGGTATCAAAAAGGCTGCTTATAAATCTTCTTATTCCCCTGACTACAGGAGGTGTATTTATAATTATACTACTGATTCAGAACAACATCCAGTTGATAGTTCCCGGTTTTCTCATTTTTTATGGTCTCGCTCTGGTTAATGCAGGGAAATTCACATTTGGTGAGATATTTTACCTCGGGATACTCGAAATAATTACTGGTCTTGTTTCTGCTTTTTTCCCTGGCCTGGGTCTGATATTCTGGATATTCGGCTTTGGCATCCTCCATATTATCTACGGGCTGGTAATGTACAGAAAATACGAGGCATGAAAGATCTTATTTCAAACATAAGCAAGGTTTTTGAAAGCAGAATAAGATTGGGGATCATGTCAGTCCTGATGGTTAATGAAACTTATGATTTTAACAGCCTGAAGGAAACCCTCGATCTGACTGACGGAAATCTTGCCAGCCACCTGAAGGCTCTGGAGGAAAAGGGGATGATAAAAGTTAATAAACAATTCATTGGTCGTAAACCAAATACCAGCTACTCTGCTACTAAAACAGGAATCGCTGAATTCAGGCAGCACCTGAAAGCTCTCGAAAACCTGATCAAAGAACAATAATTTTTTTATTCACTCACTTTGTAATTCAAAGTACTTTAATAAAACTTAAACTATATACAGATGAAAATCGAAATTACAAACCAGAACAAATGGCACCAGTCTCTTACAATAAAGCTTGCATTGCTGGCATTCCTCGGACTGATATTGCTTATCCCTCTCCAGATGATCAAGGAGATAATCATGGAAAGACAGCTGAATGCTGAAAAAGTTAAAAAGGAAATATCAGATCAATGGGCTGCAAAACAATGTTTCTCAGGCCCTGTGATAAACATCCCCATCCGCACCATTCCGTCAGAAAAAGATGAGAAATCAATAATAAAAATATGGCATATTCTGCCTGAAAGTTTATATATATCCGGAACTATCAAGCCTGAAATCAGGTACAGGGGGATCTATCAGTCAGTCGTTTATGATTCTGAATTAAAGATCAAAGGAGATTTTATTATCCCGTCTGAGTATGTATCAAAAAGTAATGAAGTCTTGTGGAACGAGGCATATTATACAGTAGGCATCTCAGACAACAGGGGTCTGAAGGGCAAAATCATTCTAAAAACTGATTCAACAGAACTGGAAGCTGAACCTGGTGTCAGGGATAATGAGATCTTTCAGTCAGGCATTTCTTTTCCCAGCCCTGCTCTCATTCCGGGAAGCACAGTGAGCTTAGACATGAGCCTTAACCTGTCAGGCTCTGAAGGATTGCAATTGACTCCCCTGGGGAAGTCCACGTCTGCTCATCTTCAATCAGAATGGTCCTCTCCCAGCTTTAGCGGGAACTTCCTGCCGGTTAAAAGAGTTGTGGATGAAAGCGGGTTTACTGCTGACTGGGAAGTCACCCACCTGAACAGAAACTTTCCACAGAGCTGGACAGGAAGTGCCTATCATCCCCTTGAAAGTTCATTTGGACTGGATCTGTTTCAGCCCGTTGACCATTACCAGAAATCATGGAGGAGTTCCAGGTATGGAATCCTTTTCATCGCACTCACATTTTTTGTTCTGATCTTTCTTGAAATCACAAGGAAGGAAACTATTCACATTTTTCACTATTTCCTGGTCTCACTGGGGCTTATTCTCTTTTTCTCACTTCTCAATTCCCTTAGTGAGCAGGTCGGCTTTAATATTGCCTATCTTATCTCATCCATCGCAACAATTTTGTTGATCACTATTTTTACCGGCACTATCTTCAAAGAAAAAAAGACAGCATTGATTGTATTTGGAATGCTTGTGATTTTATACTCATTTATTTTCGTTCTGCTGACACTGAATGATTATGCATACCTCGCCGGAAATATTGGACTGTTCCTGCTGCTGGCAATTATTATGAGGCTCGCTGGTAACCTGGAGCTTTTTAAAAAAGGTTCTTAATCTGTGCGAAACCTGGGTGAATGATTAAAACGATATTTTACATGTGATCCCGCTTGTTGTGAACCGAAGGTTCTCTGTTGCCAGTTTTGATACAGGGATCTTCATATAGGGCTCAACGTGAAACAGCAACTTTGATGACAGATGCTTCTCAAATCCCAGGATAATATTGATCCGGCCGGCAAAATCAAAGGTGTTCAGGGCATCTTCTGATTTTTGTTCGGTGCTTTTAACATTTTCAAGTTCATATGCAACAGATGTTTCACCATCGGCCACATTTACAACTCCGACCATTTTTTGCGAGTAACTCGTTGTGACATATTTTTCGCTGAGGTAAGCAGTCGAAGATATTCCACTGGAAACATAATAACTTATCGATTTTGTTCTCAGGAACTTCCATGTTATGTTAATAGGGAGATCCAGCCCAACCAATACAGCCTGAGTCTGTCCTGATGGGATCCAGGAAGGATTATCAGTGCCTCTGTTTATTACATTCTGGCGTTCAACCTGCAGTCCGGTTGACAAACGGAAGCTGCGTGACAAATCCAGATCTGCACTAATGCCGCCAGAATAGTTGAAAGATGAAACCGTGCTTGTTGAGGTTACACCCGGTGAAAAGTTTAGACCTAACCTGATTCTTTGCGACCGGTTTTTTCCTGACGTATCATCTTCATTTTCAGGAACTATTTCAACATCAGCAAGTCTGACAGCATTATACAAAGCAGATGTATCCGGTTCATTTTTCAGATTATCAGTGCCGCCCATTCCTGCAGTGACGGGCTGTGAAGGGGAAACATTTTTAACTGAATCAGGTAATCTGTCAGAATTTTGTTTTTCTGGATCCTGAACATTGCGTTCACGCTCATATTGACTAATAACTTTGTCAGATAACAGTTTGCCGGCATCCGTAAGCACTTCAGGAGCATTAAAAGCTGACTTTTGGGTGTTAAAGTCAGGTCCTGTCACAGCATTACCTTGGCCAGGTGCATATTTGGTTTCGCCCGGCACTGACAGATCCTGCTGAATCATTAAATGATCGCCAGGGGTATCTTTTTTAACTGTAATCTCCATTTTACCAGCAATTTGCGGTTGAAGGGAAGAATCTGCATTTATGGAGGAAGAATCTGCAACGAAGAACCTTACTCCCAGCCAGCCTATTAAGAGGCTGGCAGCTATTCCACTTGTTGTAAACCAGAGAATGAGCTTTTTCCTTTGTTTTCTTTTCCTGACAAAGTTCTCCCACGAACCAAGGATATACTGCTCTTCGTGAGTCTCCAGGGTATTAACAATCAAATCAATAAACTCTTTATCAGTATCTGATCTTTTCATAGCTGGTATTAAATAACAATTCAAATAGCTCCCGCAGTCTCTTTTTTGCTCTTGCAAGATAGACCCTGGAAGTACTCTCAGAAATTTTAAGCAATGACGATATTTCACCATGGCTGTACCCTTCAATTTCATAGAGACTGAAAACAATTCTCTGAATCTCTGGAAGATGGTTTAGCAGGTCAAGAATATCCCTCGCTGTAAGTTGCGTATCAATATTAGGGGACGAATCCGGAACAAGATATGTTTCATGTTCGTCGAAATGAAAATCTCTCTTGTTCCTTCTGAATCTGTCAATGGATGTATTTACTACAATCTTGCCCAGCCAGCTTTTAAAGGGCAGGGAGTTGTCATACCTGCCAATCTGATTGAATACCTTGACAAAGCTGTCGTTAACTACTTCAAGTGCATTATCGCGATTTCTGTTATATACTAATGCAACTCTCAGTGCATAGCCAAAGAATCTTTTATAAAGCATCTCCTGAGACTTTTCTTTTTTCCGAAGGCACCCCTGAATAATCTCGTCCAAATCGGTATTCCTGCTATTATCCACTCAATTATACATTCATTAAAAGAATTACTGTCCCCTTTTTGATGTTCGTGGCACCCTCAGATTTTCATTTCTTATCGGTTATTGTACTGGCAATTTTGAAAATCCGGCTGCTTCCATCTGCATGTAAGCAATGCGTTTAAAGCAAGGCTTACATGCAGAGATAATTAGCTAAGGTACAACGTGCAATTTTCAAAAATTATACCAATATACTCAATTCATTTACGATTATTTATTCGTGTAACGGTGCCATCCTCCATGTCAATAGTGTTATAGAGCTCACCAAAATCGACAGTAGAAGTCTTTCCGTCTTCAGTCAGCTGGGCCAGGTTGTCACACTCGCCGGTACCGTAATTCAGTGAATACTCACGGGTTTCCCCATTTTCTGTGGTTGTTATGATCTCAATGCCTGAGACCGGGACCCACGAATCTGTACAATTATAATCTGTTACAAGTGGAGATGTAACAAGGTAGTGATACTCATATCCTTCTGATTTATTTGAAAAATAGTTATCTCCTTCAGTGACAGTATAAGAATTGTTATCCCATACATTTGAGTATTCAGACCTTAAAAAAGTGCTGTTCCCATCGTCATAGAGCATTGTAATTTCGTCTTTCCCCGTACAGGTACCCGACCAGTTAAAGCTGACAGGCATTATTGAAATCGTTGAATCACCCGGATCACTGTAACTGGCTGAACTGTCGATATTGATGTAAGAGTTCATATCAGAAGTAAAGCTATATTTTGAGATTCCGTTCATCTCAACACCATAAGAATAATAATGATCATAAATTACTGAGGAATAGTAGTTATTATTCTCACTACTCCAGATGTAAGTAAGCCTTCCTCGCTAACTGTTTCTGTAACTATGGCGCAGGTAACCGGGGCCCAATAGCTGGAAGTATCGCAGTTAATACTATCAATAGTACCAGGGTCACCTCCGGTAACACTAATGTCAAGCTGCCCGTTGTTCAACTGGCTGTAGCCGATTACAGACATAAAGTTTGTCATTTTCCCTGTCCCGGCATTGATTGCATTCATTCTGGCCTCAAGTTCCAGAACTTTTTTGATCTTTTCCGCCGGGTCAACATTACTTGTTTTATTATTTTCACACGAAGCCACTCCGGCCAGCATAATTGTAAATAAGACTGCTAAGTTTAATTTTATCCTTTTCATAATTTAAAGTTTATCATTCAAAGCATAATACGTAAGCCGTGACTGAAACGCTACAGGCAGAATAAAGAATTTGAGAATAGATAGATTATGCTGAAAAGAATACAAGAGTCTTACAGTGTTCTTTCTCCCTAATGAAGAGCAAGTTGTCCCAACAATAACTTTCCGGAATTTTCTTACCGCTTAAACCCCCGGAATTAAGGATAAGTTATAACGGACCTTCCCTGTTCTCGCAGTGCTCCCCGGATTATACGGAACAACGATGCTCCTGATATAGTATCACTTGCAGGTATTTTACTTCAGCTGAAAATTAATTGGTACAATGAACCAGACAGGTACGGCCTTCCCTCCCTGCTTTCCGGGTTTAAATGGGGGAAGAGTGGCCACAACTCTTAACGCCTCCTTATCGAGCTCAGGATCAACACCTTTTAAAATACTGACCTGCTCAACACCCCCTTTGGGAGTTACACAGAACTTAACTATGACTTTCCCCTGAATATTGTTTTCTTTTGCAATCTCCGGATATTGCGTGTTTTCAGCCAAAAACCTCTGAAGTTCAATTTCTCCTCCCGGAAACATCGGCATCTCCTCAACCACATAAAATGGTTCCGGAGCGGCTTCCTCTTCCTGGATCTCTTCCTTGACTCCAAGGAATTCGACAACTTCCTCGTTCCTGACTTCAACCTGGGCCTCATCAGCTGTCATCAGCTGTGTAATATCATCCGGTTTAATAGAGTCAACAACAACCGGAGGAATATACTTCTGTTGCTGTACAACGTCTGCAGGTGGCGGCGGCGGCGGTGGAGGAGGAGCAACCTGCTCGGCAGGCTGATTGAGGTTCTCCATCTTAATTTCTACCTGCCTCTCCGTCCTTTTCTGCCGGTTATCAAGTGCTTTCGCGTTCAGATATGGTGTAATTACCGCAGCAGATACAATGAGCATCCCTGCTATCAGCGATATTATAACATTCCTGCTATACTCCTTTCTCAATACATAAGCCCCGTATTTTCGGTTCCTGACTTCAAATACGAGATCATTAAAACTTGGAATTCTCTTCACATCTGTTGCCATGGCATTAACCTTTTTATGTACATTAATATCACTACAATACCCTTACATCAAACACTATTCCAAAAACAGACATATCCTGATAAATCCGGCCCGGTAAGCAACTCAATTATTATAAACAGGATCATCTGTTTCGATTACCTGAATGGTATTTATCATATCATCAAAGATACAACTATCTTTTTAGTTTTACAACTAATTGTTTAATAATAATCACAAAAAGTTATCTTACGGGGGGACAATAATAAAGCCCGGTAAATAAATACCGGGCCCGCCATATCATAAAACAGTAGCTTGCTGTAATTTAACTCTTCTTCTCACTGAGCCGCCCTATATGCAACTCTTTCTGGGCTGATGATAAACTCTCAAATAATGGCAGGTTGCGCATCTCTTCAACATCCTTATGTTTATTTACATTTACAATAACAATATCTCCCCTTCCCTTTCCATATTCTCCTTTGAAGTCGTAGAAACCGGCCAGGATAGTTAGTTTGCCGTCATGGATAAGATCCTTATACTTCTTCCAGGCAATATTTACCTGGTAATCGAGATTCTTTTCAATAACATGAGAATGAAGTGATTCAAAGTCCCTGATATCGGAAGACTCTCTGATAGTGGGCTGTAAAAAATCAAGTTCGTGCTTTATATTAAATGTCTCCTTATCGAATCCTTTCAGGTATGCTTTAATAGCCCCGCAATCGGAATGCCCCAGAAATAACAAAATTGGTGTTTTCAGGTGATAAATGCCATAATCAACTGAGCCTTCTGTAGATAAAATCTGGTTCCCGATATTCTGGATCGAAAACACTCTGTTTGATGTATCAGGCATAAGCGAGTTTAAAGGAACCCTCGAATCGGAGCATGTAACAAGTGTGATATAAGGCTTCTGCTCATAGCTGAAACTATCGAAATATTCTTTAGGATGGGTCTGAGTAAAATAGTTATTTCCTAAAACAATTTGTGCTACAATCTCCGGGGGAAGTATGGTTTTTTGTTTTACCGGGGCTTTCTTAATATCTGGTTCCCTCTCACCTATTGCAGTTACAATAACGTCGTGGAGAGTGTCGCGCCGGCTTACGTGCCCGAGTAAGTGTTCTATCTCTTCATATCTGAGGATATCGCGCACGCCTGAATGAGCCTCAGCCACTTTAAGTTCAATACCCCTGGCGCTAAGATTATTATGAAGCCTCTTGATCAGCCGGGCTCCACTTGAATCGATGGTTGCCGAGGTGCTCAAGTCAAATATCACAACCTTTACTGTTGACCCCATCTCTTTAACCTTTGCCCAGACATTATTATACACAGAAGCGACATTGAAATATACCAATGCCGATTCCACTCTGAAAAGGAGTACTCCGGGGATTAGTTCATTATCGGGATGTCTTTTGATGTCAGTATATCTGTTTGTCCCCGGTATCCTGCCAAGAAAGGCAACATGAGGACTTGATACATTTCTGATAATCAGTATCAGTGAGAAAAGAGCTGCAATCATCACCCCATGCAAAATTCCGAATACTATTACACTGATCAGTGCAGTCATTGCAATAACGAAATCGAAACGGTTTACTTTATATAACCTTTTCATTTCTTTGATATCAACCAGTCCTTTAATAGCAATGAGAACGATAGCAGCAAGTATAACCGTTGGAAGGTTCTTAAGTAATCCTGCAAGGAAAAGCAGGCAAAAGGCGATACTTACTGATGCCACTACCAGCGAGAGAGGAGTTTTTGCCCCAGCATTTTCATTCACCGCCGATTGCGACAGCCCTCCGCTTACAGGATACCCCTGTCCTAATGATGTGGCAAGATTGGCTACTCCCAATGCAAGTAACTCCTGCCGGGCATCAATATCATATCCATTCTTCTGTGCCAGTGTTTTAGCTGCGGAAACACTCTCAATATATGCCAGCAGAAAACATGCAAAAGCCAGGGGGAGTATTTCGCCAATATCTTTAAAATTGAGGTCGGGCAATCTGAACTGAGGCAAACCGCTGGGAATTATTCCAACTGTTTTAAAGCCCATCAACCCAAGTGGGGTAAGTGTGATTATCAGGACAGAAAACGCCACTACAACGATCGCCACCGGCTTGCCAGGGAATAACTTGTCTCCTGCTATTAAAAACCCAATTGCCACAATGCCAAATATTAAGACCAGCATATTTGTGGAAGACAGCTGGTTAAAAAGTATTGCGATGCGACTGAAAGAACTCTCGCCACCTCCGGCAACGCCAAAAAGTTTTGGCAACTGTGTAAGTCCTATAGTAATTGCAGCTCCGGCCTTAAAACCTACTAATACTGTTTCACTTATAAAGTTAATTATACTGCTTAACCTGAGGAAATAGGCCATTACACTCATAACTGCAAACAAAAGTGCTGACAGCGATGCTAAATCTATCCACTTCTGAACATCGCCATTTGCCAGATTGGCCAGTGTTACCCCTATAAGCATCGATATTGCAGATGTTGGCCCTACTGCAAGCTGTTTTCCTGTTCCCAGCAGAGCGTAGAACAAACCTCCTATTAAATACCCGTAAACACCATACTGAGGTGGCAGGCCGGCTAATGTAGCATAAGCCAGTGAAACAGGAATTGCGTAGGCGGCCAAAGTGAGACCAGCGACAGTATCGTTGCCAAAGGTTGCCAGGTTATAATCCTTAAGCCATTTGAATGCTGGCACATACTTACCTAATCCAGCCTGAAAAACACCTTTATTACTCATTCAAGATAATTGAAATATGAAATATCCCTTGTGCTAAAATAATTTAATTCAATGGATTATGCAATACCTGAATAAATTATAAATGACTATCTTTGCAGCTAATTTAAAACTCAAATAAATGGCGAATAGTCTTATTGATCTGCTTGATCTGCCACCTGAATGGAAAAAATTCATGCCGAATATATGGAAGATACTTCTAATTGTGGCACTGGTCATTCTTTCCTGGATATCCTTCTTCCAGGTTGAACCTGAAGAAGTTGGCGTAATAACCCGCTTCGGGAAATATGTCAGGGAGGTGGAGCCGGGCCTGAATTTCAAGATTCCTGTTATTGAGAGTATAGTAAGAATACCCGTGGAAAGACAACAGAAAGAGGAATTCGGTTTTCGTACAATCAGCTCGGGTATTCAGTCAAAATTTACCAAGTCGGGCACCACTGATGAATCGCTTATGCTAACCGGTGATCTCAATTTAGCCGATGTGGAATGGGTTGTGCAATACCGGGTTGCCGATCCTTACAGTTATCTTTTTAAAGTTAGGGATCCTATTGGATCTCTGCGTGATATCTCAGAAGCTGCTATGCGGCAGATAGTTGGCAACAGAACTGTAAATGAGGTTCTGACTGTTGGAAGAACGGAGGTGTCGACCCAGGTGTTTGAAGAAATTCAGAAAAACTGTAATGAATATTCTCTTGGCATAAAAATTGAGCAGATTGTTTTACAGGATGTTAATCCTCCCGATCCTGTCAAGGATGCTTTCAACGCCGTTAACCAGGCTCAGCAGGAGAAAGAGACTCTGATCAACCAGGCTAAATCGGAGTACAACAAAGTGATACCCAAGGCAAGCGGCCAGGCAGAAGAAACTATTCAGAAAGCTGAAGGTTATGCCACTCAGCGTGTGAATAACGCTATCGGGGAGGCCACAAGGTTTTCAGCCTTGTACAATGAATATGTAAAGGCCCCTGAAGTTACAAAACGAAGGATCTACCTTGAAACAATGAATTCCGCGATCCCGAAGCTGGGTCATAAGATAATCACTGACGAAAAAGGCAATAATGTATTACCTCTTCTTCAGATGCAACTAAATGGAAAATAATAAGAGACAAGCAATGAATCAAAAAATTATAATTCAACTGGTTATAATAATTGTAGCCATTATTCTCATATCACAGAGTACCTACGTAGTAAAAGAGACTGAGCAGGTTGTTATTACCCAGTTTGGTAAACCCATTGGTGAAGCAAAGGTCACCCCTGGACTAAAGCTTAAAATGCCATTTGTACAAAAAACAAACTATTTCGAAAAAAGGTTTTTGGAGTGGGACGGAGATCCTAACCAGGTTCCCACCAAGGATAAAAAATTTATCTTTGTTGATACCTACGCCCGTTGGCAGATTACCGACCCTCTTCAGTTCTTTAAACGACTTACCAATGAAAGGGGTGCACATTCGAGGCTCGACGATATCCTTGATGGGGAGACCCGCGACTATATAGCCAACCATAATCTTGAAGAGATAGTCCGTACAAGCAACAGGGTGCCAATCCCATCAGGTTCAGTTGGTGAGGAAGTGGGAGACACCCTGATTAATATAATGGTTGGCCGTGAAAAAATTCAGGATATGATCCTCGAATCAGCTAATAATAAAGTCAGTGACCTTGGAATAGCTGTTCTGGATTTTAAAGTTAAACGTATTATCTACGTGGAAGATGTCCGCACACAGGTGTATGAGAGAATGAAAAGCGAACGTTACCGTATTGCAGATAAATTCAGAGCCGAAGGGCAGGGCGAAGCCTCAAAGATCAACGGTGAGAAAGAGAGAGATCTTAAAACAATACAGTCGGTGGCTTTCCGTAAGGCTGAAGAGATAATGGGTAAAGCAGATGCAAGAGCAACTGCCATATATGCAGGAGCATACAATCAATCAGCTGCATCAAGGAATCTGTATAGTTTCGTTAAGTCGATGGAAACTTTTGAACAGACTTTCGATACAACAACGACAGTTATCCTTTCTACCAAAAGCGAATTGTACAAATACCTTATAAATCTGGAGTAGGCATTACTCCTTCTATTTTCACAACAACAGGGTTATTCCAGGTTTTATCGTTATAAATACGCTGAGCCCGCATAATTGAGATTTCGACTCCGGTTGCAGTGTTCTTTACTTTTGGTGAAGGGTCTGTATCATCTGCATATTCCAATACCTTGCCATTATGACCCAATACTGAGATTTTAGTGTCACCTCCAACTTTCAAAGTCTGCAACTGAAATGTTTTCCTCTCTCCAAATTTCCATTTATCCTCTACAATGAAGAGGTAAACCGTTTTTCCATTATCTTTTTGAAGAAACCATATATTTCCTTCCTTAATATGTTTCGATGGACCTGTCTTCTCAAATGCCTCCTTATTTATAAACATCCATAATGCAATCTCATTCAAAATACCTCTTTGCTCAGGAGGGAAAAGACCTTCTGCATCGGGGCCAAAGTTAAGGAGGAAGTTACCTCCTTTTGAACGAATATCTATAAGTTGTGTAATTACCGTTTTAGCGCTTTTATAATGCTCATTTGTTGGCCTGTACTGCCACTGATCTCCAAGTGTGTAGCAAGCTTCCCATGGAGATTGTAACGGGGTGTCGGGTGTTGACTGCTCCGGTGTTTGTATAGCACCACGGGTTATCACTACATCAGGATTGATTTCCCAGCATAACTTTGCAATCTCAGTTTCGCCATATTGTTCCATTCCATCAATAAATACTATATCTATCTTCCCGTATTGCGTCATTAGCTCTCTCATCTGCTTTTTAGCATAAGCATTGAGAGCTGCATTGCCACTTGCCATAGCTTCAGGCCTCGTGCGTGAAATAAGCGTTCCCTGCCTGTAGAGAAAATGGAAGTCATCGGGAGAATAGTATAGTCCCACAGCCAGTCCTTCTTTGCGGAAAGCATCAGCAATCAGCCTGGTAATATCTTTACCATAAGGGGTATTCATGATGCTGAAGTCGGTTGTTCTTGTATCAAACATACAGAATCCGTTATGATGCTTCGCGGTGAATACAACATACTTCATACCTGCCATCCTGGCCTGTTTTGCCCACAATGTTGCATCAAACTTATCAGGATTAAAAGTCTTTGGAAGCTCATTAATATACCTGTCAAGATAGTCATCGCTTGCCCCTACCATGCTGTGGCTGATAACCATTCCAAGCTGTACATCAAAACTCCAGTGTATGAACATCCCGAAGAACTGTTCAGTGAACCATTTTTCGCGCTCAGGCTTGTTCAGATTCAACGGCTTTTCAACCTGGGCAGTAAGTAAAAATACATTTACAATTACAAGAGCTAATCCAATAAGTTTCTTCATTTTTCAACAGGTATCATTTAATTACGGAATCACTTCGGTTTACAATTCTTCCATCGTGGTAAATGGTAAGTCCCGGTTTGTTATCAGGATTGGGGAAATAGCTTTCAAAAGTTGTTCTGGTTATCTCAATAACTGGTTCAGAAAAGTTTTCAGGAAAGTCTGCCATTGTTAATCCTGCTTCAGCCAGAGAAGATGTATATCTCCCGGTTTTAGCAAAATATTCAGACTCAGCATAATAGATCTTCCATAATGCCCTCCTCAGTGCCAGGTCAGGATCCGGAACAAAGTGCTGAGTGCCGCCACCTGCAGGTATATTTGAAAATTGAAGATAACCCCACATTTCAGGCATATGCATACTGATTATTCCCTGTGGTGACCATACCCAGTTATCTTCCGGATAAGGCTTTCCTGTTAGCGGGTTAATCTCCTTCTTGTATGTCCCGTCCTCAATAAGGGTACGCCACTCAACCCTCGAAAAATTGATTCTCCATTGGTCCCCTCCCGTTGGTAAGATCCTGGGTTCAGGCCATTCCTTCAGCAATGCTGTCATAGGGATCACCAACTCAACCGTCCAGCTCTTATCCACATCTGCCGGATTATTGATTGTGCCATCTATGTTAACCCCAACTTCCAGGCCGGCTATATCCCACCCAAACTCAGCAGGCTGATAGCCATCCCGATAAGGTTTTAGCAATAACAGATCCCATGGAGTACCTAAGGCATTGACCTCCAGTTCATAATAAACCTGGGCATCACCATCGGGGTCAACAAAGACCTCAAAGTCGTGGTCAAAAAAGATAATTGTATCTCGCTGTTTCAGTTTTGCCCACACATGGGGCTCTTCAAGTTCCGCTGCTATATAAAGGTTAGCATTATCCCAAAGCATTTTTGCTCTTGTCCTGAACCTGGGTGCTGGTTTTACAGAACCTTCAATGTCCACAAAATAGTCTGTCCAGGGAACTGAGATCCAGTCCTTTTCATCAAGGATCCCATCTGCATTTACAGGTGAAGTAGTTCTGTAGCAAACATAACCGAGTGGTTGAGGCTCCGGGGGCATCTTCAACCCAGAAACTTCAGCAGATCCTGGATTATCGTTACAGGCCAGTAGCCCGCATAATGAGATTAACCCGAGCAAGAATATAAATTTCCCTTTCATCATAGATATTTTTAAATATGTTTAAACACAATCCCGGAAAACAATATATGAATATCCTGTCTATAATGATCCGTTAAGATTGATAATTTTCCCATCGTGGTATATGGTCCATCCACGGCCTTCTTTTGCCGGAAAATAACTCTCAAAGGTGGTTACTGTAGAGTGGATCACAGGTACAACAAGACTCTCAGGGAAATCAGACTGTTTTAATCCGAGCTCTTCAAGACTTGAAGTATATGTTTTATTCTTGGCAAAATACTGTTTCTCTGCATAATAGATCTTTCTTAATCCCCATTTCAGATCCAGATCCGGATCAGCGATAAATGCTTCAGTCCCCTCCCCTGCAGTAACAGCTGAAAACTGCAAAAAGCCCCACATCTCAGGCATATGCATATCAATTCGTCCCTGCGGCGACCATACCCAGTTGTCTTCAGGGAATGGTCTTCCCGTTTGGGGATTAATCTCTTTTTTATAGGCTCCGTTCTCAATAAGTATTCGCCATTCAACCCTGGAGAAATTTATTCTCCAGTGATCTCCAGATTTTGGTAAACCGAGAGGTCCGGCACATTCTTTCATAGCATTTAATGGCAGTACTATTTCCACTGTCCAGCCTTTATCCTCATCGCGGGGATCGTTAATCGTTCCGTAAATATGTGTGCCAACCTTAAGGCCTGCAATATCCCATCCAAATACAGGAGGCCCTCCGTCGCGGTAGGCTTTCAGCAATAACAGGTCCCACGCTGTAGCCAATGCATTTACCTCCAGTTCATAATAGGCATGATTATCGCCATCTGGATCAATAAACACCTCAAAATCATTATCGATAAAAATAATAGTATCTCTCTGCCTCAGCTTTGCCCATACATGTGGCTCCTCGAGTTCAGCAGCTATATACAGGTTCTTGTCATCCCAAAGCATCTTGGCGCGGGTATTGAATCTTGGCACTGGCTTTGCAGATCCTTCTATATCAGGGAAATAATCAGTCCATGGTGCGGCCGCCCAGGCTTTTTCATCAAGAACTCCATCAGGGTTTACAGGAGTCGTTGTCCTGTAGCAGACATAACCTTTTGGCTGGGGCTTCGGAGGAAAAACGGGAACAATTGTTTCAGCGGACTTGTCAGATCCGTTGCAGGACAGCAAACTGATTACCAGTCCTGCTACTAAATAGAGGTTGTTCTTCATATCACTGTTTTTTTTCTAAAAATATGAAATCTATATCAATATGTAGCATTTTGCTTCCAAAGATTTGTATTAATGAAAGTCTCCTGACTGATCACTATTTAAACCGGGCTTGCGGGCTCAGCGAAGCCAAACACCTGAACATTATTTGTTCAGAAAAGTACGGTTTGCCTCCGGCGGACTCTTCGGGGTTCATAGTGCCAGCAAAATAAAAATATTTTAAGTTAAAAATTCGAAAGGAAGCTGCCTTAAGGATTTAACGCTTTTCAGGCAGGAATCATAAAAAATAAAAGTTATTTTTATGGCATATTTATAAGCGTTAACTTCCTATTTAAACTGATTGCAATGAAAAAATTAATACTCTTTCTGCTGCTTATTGTCATACTACAGCCGAAGCTGTCATCTCAGAATGCCACATACCTGTTGCACGACAACTGGAAAACAAAAAGAGCCACTGATGTGATTAACGACGGATCGGAAATTACATCAGGAGCATATAAGACAGAAGGATGGATGGATGCAGTTGTCCCTGGTACCATCTTAACGACACTCCTTCATAATAATTTGATCCCTGATCCATTTTTCGGTATGAATAATAATCTTATTCCTGATGTTTACGATACAGGAAGAGATTACTACACATACTGGTTCTACAATGAGTTTGAGATACCTGAGATAAATGACGGACAGGAGGTCTGGCTCAACTTCAGGGGGATAAACTATTTTGCCGATATTTTCCTAAACGGCAAAAGGATAAATACTAAAACTCATGAAGGAATGTACCTGAGGGAGAAATACCTTGTAACGCCCTGGCTGAATAAAAAAGGAAAAAATAAACTGGCAGTATGGGTTGCACCACCCGATCCTGCAGGTAATGCCTATGCCGGACAGGGAGGCGACGGTACAATAGGACGTAGTGTAACTATGCAGTTTACGGCAGGGTGGGACTGGATCTGCCCGATACGCGACAGAAATACTGGGATCTGGGATCAGGTATCTGTTGAAATTACCGGAGCTGTTGATATGAGAAACCCATATATTGGTATTAAGGTCCCTGGATTAAGAGAGCCGGGAAAGAAACAACTACCGGCTTTTATCAGCGCTACAGCTGAACTCATAAATGCTTCAGCAAAACAGGTAAATGGCACCCTCAGAATTGAAACAGGGGGACAGGTTAAAAGTGTACAGGTGACACTTAATCCTTATGAAGAAAAGGTTGTTGAACTTCCTGAAGTAAAAATACTAAATCCTGATCTATGGTGGCCCAACGGGATGGGGGACCAGCCTCTCAGCCAGATGACATTTGAGTTCATAGGACAGAGCGGGACAAAAATTGATGCTGAAACGGTAACATATGGCATTAGGGAAACAGGCAACTATTTCGACAAAAACATTAAATCACAAGTGTTTACAGTAAACGGCCAAAAGGTTTTTATTAAAGGTGGCAACTGGATAGCTTCAGATGCCCTGCTTCGTCTGTCGAAGCAGAGGTATGAAGCAGAAGTGCGTTTGCATGCTGAGATGAATATGAACATGATAAGAGTATGGGGAGGTGGTCTGACTGAACGCCCGGAGTTTTATGAAGCATGCGACAGGTACGGGATCCTGGTTTGGCAGGACCTGTGGATATCGGGGGATTGTAACGGTGAATGGCTCGATCCGCTGAAAAAAGAGTCGCAGGACAGAAGGAAAGCTTATCCTGACAATCACGATCTTTTTCTTGAGTCAGTAACGGACCAGGTGAAAATGCTCAGAAACCACCCCAGTCTTTATCTCTGGTGCGGATCGAACGAGACCCTTCCTCCTGCTGATATCCTTAAAGCGCTTGAAGAAAAAATATTCCCCGTTTATGACCCCGACAGGTACTTCCTTGAATATTCAACCTCACCAAAACTTATGACTAATTCTATTGGCGGGGTTGGCGACGGACCTTATGGCATTAGAGAGCCCGAAAAAATATTTACTGAAAGATCGTTCCCCTTTAATCCTGAGACTGGTTCAATAGGGATTCCCAATCTTGATGGATTAAAAAAGATCATCCCCGCGGATGAGATGGTTCCTCCGTCACCAAATACCAGGGAAAGCAAATCATGGTCCTATCATAAATATCTGCCATTGCACGATTTCCCCGACAGGTATGGGAAAGTTAAAGATGTAAATGATTTTTGTTTCAAGGCCCAGATGGTAAGCTATGAGCAATACCGGGCACTACAGGAGGGGTTCAACTATAAGATGTGGGACTGGTATGCTGGTATGCTGGTTTGGAAAAATCAGAATCCATGGACCTCCTTAAGGGGATCATTCTATGACTATTACCTCGATTATAATGGTGGCTATTTTGGGTATAAGCACGGCGCAGCTCCTGTACATATTCAGCTTAATCTGAACGATTCAGTTGCTTGTGCCCTGAATCAGACTGCCGACAGGTTAAATAATATCTCTGCCGTAATCCTGCTATACAATATGCACGGGAAACTATTATCTGAAAAGAAGAGTGATATAACACTTGAACCGCATAGTATTGAACTGTTAAGTAAGGTAGATCTGCCAAAGAACACCGATGAAGTTTTCTTCCTTAAGTTACAGCTTAATGACAAAGAAAAGATGCTGGATGAAAACCTCTACTGGCTTTCTAATAAAACCCATTCATATGAAAAGCTGAATGAGCTTTCTGATGTCGTACTGCACACCAGTATTAAGAAAAGTGATCCTGACCATGCTATCATTAATGTTTCGAATGAAGGTGGAGAGACAGCATTCTTTATACGTTTAAAAATAGTAGGTCAGGACAATGAACTTGTGTTACCCTCTTACTTTACTGAAAACTACTTCACCCTGTTACCGGGCGATGCTAAAGAAATAGACCTTGACCTTTCAGGAGTTATAAGTAATATCAATCTTAATAAGTTGAGGCTTGTTGTGGAAGGGTGGAATGTATCGCCCGCAGAAATAGCGTTCTGAGCAAATAAGAAAGTTCAAACAAACAGGGTAAGTGAATGCTTATCCTGTTTCGCTTATTTGCCGCATCCTGACCGGATCGATCATTTTCAGGGTTTTTCCATCCAGTACTATCAGTCCCTCTTCCCTGAACACTTTAAGCATCCTTATAACTGTTTCAGAGCTTAAACCTGATAATTCGGCCAGTTCCTTTCGGGAGAGAGGCAACTCAAATTCATCTTTTTTAAATACCCTCTCCGAGAGACAAAGCAGGATATCTGCCAGACGGCCGAAAGATTGTTTATGTGTAAGACAGAAAAATCTGCTGTAAATCTGAATGCTGTTGGCACTTAAAATATCAATCACCTCTTTCGAAAAAATGGAGTTTTGCCTTAGAAGCTGCTTGAACAATTCTATTTCAATCTGTCTTATTTCTGAATCGACGTAAGCCATTACAGAGTACTCGAATGTTTTAACCTCATCCGATACAGAGGCGAGCCCAAGAAGGTTCTTCTCCGATAATATCTTTAACACAAGAGTATTAACTCCATCTTCAATATATACCTTTGCCAGACCACTCTCAAGAAACATAACATGAGAAGCTAAGCTGCCTCTCTTGCAAATCACTTCTCCCTTTTTGTATCTGATCAACACAGAATTCGCATCAACCAGCTTCAACTCCTCTTCTGTAAGAGTTTCGAAGCATCTGCATTGATGCATGCTAACTGTACAACCGCTAAACTCAGCTTTATTATTCATCTGCGTTTTCTGTATTGATACAAAAGTACGAAAAACAGCCGGACTTATGACCTGGATCATCTTAATTTATGTTAAACATCAGTTTAGATCAATGTGCATGACTGCTGTTATTTTATTAACAATACGCATGAAACAGGTAATTTCGGCACTGTAGATACAACTGTTCTGTCAAAAAGAAATAATATAGAAAATGGACTATCGCTTTCAGAAATTAGTATTGGTGTTTGCAGCCCTTGCTGTCATCTTCAGCAGTTGCGAGAATTTCAAGGTAAACATGGGGGAGGAAATAGGAACGTGTGAAGAATGTCACACAAACTATGCCAAATTACAGAAAGTATTTTCGCCCGATACAGAGC
>JFJP01037938.1_pt1 | contig 20995 bp, 15 predicted proteins | sample 431651 | NCBI WGS metagenome assembly JFJP01 (sample SAMN02602958, study PRJNA72255) | Microbial mat metagenome, whole genome shotgun sequencing project. | biome: fresh water; feature: sink hole; material: water; isolation source: purple microbial (photo- and chemosynthetic) mats found in...
TCTCAGGATCATAAAAAGTACCTGAGGGAGGTTTGTTTGCCAGTGCGCACTCGTGAAACTGATTATCCTGATTTCCATTAAAACTTGGATTAACGGAATAAAGATTGGGCTCGCTGGCGATAAAATCATATACTACCGATTCAAGTGCTACCGGATCCTGAGACATCAGCAGACTTGAAAACCAGTCATTATTAAAGCTTGACATCCTCACAACCTTTCCTCCCTGATTAATGGCTGTGTAAAGTCCATCAGCCAGATAAAGCATTGTTTTACGGTTTGTAATCTGATGTCCTAAAAGTACCGGGGCAGAATGCGGGGAATTCATTTTATTCGGAGTGGGATAATCCCACAAAGCAAATGCATGCAAGAAACTGGGGTTAAAAGTATTTTGTTTAAAATCCCAAACGGAACCAAAATGATTTTTTGCTGCTGAAGTGATTCCGAATACACGGTGTGGTCTTACCAATGAGTAATTAATGATATATGTGGCTTCTGTAAATGATTTGGGGAAACACATCGTATATTTTGAACCATCCGGCATAACGAACCAAACCAAAGATGTGGTATCCGGTTCAGCCGTCCGGAATCCTGCAAGTTTTGGGGCTTCTCTTTCTTCAAATATAATCTTTGAAAGCTCGCCAGACTCGGTTCCACGCAATTTTTGAACAATTGGACCATTTATGAAGCGGGATGGATCAGTAATGATAATATCATCCCCTGAAACCCCTGCAACTTCTACCAATTGGTTAACAAGTGAAAATAGCATCTGAGGACTTGGATATCCTTTGTCGAGCCATTCAGCATCCTGCTTGCCTATTGCATTCATATTAACTTTGATAACAATTTTCTCTCCTTTTTTATAGCCCTTTCTCCCTCGTCCTGCGTGGATATTATTATACTCGAACAACCTTAGCCAGGATTTTTTGTCAGAGTTTGTTCCGGTAAGATTCTGAAGGGTTTGAGAAATCATTTTGTCAGTTTCTGCTTGAGAGATGTTACTATCGTCCCACCACATTCCGGTTTTTTCATCCCAATTCGTCGCATCAAAATTCTGGGTCCAGACTACCCTTCCCGGAAAAATACCTCTTTCTTTACCCATTGGATTGTTCACTCCTTCAGGAGGAGTTACATCAGAAACGAATTCAGAACTTGAAATCTGGGCAATTCCAATCCCAAAAGATGCAATTAGCACTAATGCTGCGCTATATCCCAAAGCAACAGTCTTATTGATTTTTTTTCGTATTTTATCATAAATTGCCAGAGAACCTAGTGCTCCGACAAGATAAAGGATAAATGTACTTCCGATCCCTAATGCAACCTGCTGACAAGGATACACTGCCCGGCTAGGCTTAGGAATTACGCGAATCAGAAACCAGATTATTGCCAAAACACTGACCAATGGGAATGCTATTCTGGCGTAAATAGTATCGAATCTGAATCTTACGATTTTACCCGATTTGGGGCAACGTTCAATAAAATAATCAAGGGTTTTTTTCGCCAAATTTTTCATGTGTAGTTATTTAATTAGCCTTACTTAAGCAATTCAACGGGATTGAGAGGTGGCCGACATTATTCCTTTCTTTCCCAAAAAACTATTTGCCATTATCCCTGGATATAAGGGCAACCCAACATTTTCAAAATACCGATTAAAACATTCAAGGTTGACTGTTCCTGAAATGCAATTGTTTTTCAGTGGGTTTGCATTATAATTGACTTCTTAAAAGAAACCTCATCCGCTCCGGTCTCAAAAACGAGCAGATACAGTCTATTTCCCGGTTCTATTCCGTCAGAGGAATTTGGGTTCCAAACCACATTGTACCTGCCGGCAGTCTGAAACTTATTGACTAATGTCGCAACCTTCTGCCCGTAGATCGAATAAACGGACAATTTAACCTGAGACGACTTATCCAATTCATACGGAATGGTAGTTTCGGTTGTAAATGGATTTGGGTAATTTTGCTCCATCCTTGATTTTTCCGCAAAATTGTTTCGAATGCTACCTGAACTTAAACTCGTTGAAAAAGAAGCTATTACATTTTTATCATTATTCATAACGATGCTTGCAGGATTTGCGAAACCGGACAAATCACCTTCCCAATTGCTAAATATATAGCCTGTATCGGGTTTGGCCGTGATCGTAACTATTGTTCCATCGTAATACGTTCCTCCCGGAGGATCAATATGAATACTTCCGTTTGTTGAGTTTATAGAAAGAGAAAATTTGGGAATTAAGGAGAGATTTGCTGTGACACTTTTATTTGAATTCATTGTAATTATAGTAGGATTAGTGGAACCAGAGATATCACCGGTCCAGTAGCTAAAAGTATAACCCGTGTCAGGTCTGGCCGTAATAGTAACTTTTGTTCCATCGGAATATGTTCCTCCCGGGGGATTTAGTTCAACTAATCCATTAACGGCATCCGCAGTAAGAGAGAAGTTATCCTTTCTTATAACCTTTATGGCCGATATAATCGCATTATCCACACTTGTGCCAAAGGCAATATTGAGCTTCCCGTCGTTTATCGCTGTCTGATATGTAAAAACATATGCTGCATTTTTCCCCACCTTTGAATATACATCAAGATTGGACAACACCTTTATACCCTCAACAGACACGTCGAAAACCCGCTTTCCTGTGCTTGTCCAGAAAGTTTCGGCAAACATAAGTGTTACTTCATAACTTGCATTTGGAAGAGGTATAGTATAACTGAAATTGCTGCCAAAGCGGTAGTCGTAAAATAAAAAATCATCTTCTGTTCCGGATATTTCATTCTTGGTGGTAAACTTCGATCCTCCACTGAAATTCTCATCAGAGCTGTATTTAACTCCTTCTTTCGATTTATAAGCCGCACCACCGGAATTTGTTGCAAAAACAACTGTACCGCCTCCCTGATAAGTAAAGTTGGCAGTAATGTTTTTTTCAGCATTCATGGTAACTGTGGCCGGGTTGTCAGTACCGGTAAAATCGCCACTCCATCCGGAAAAGACATAGCCATAATCTCTTACGGCTTCAATTGTAACTATAGATCCTTGTTCATAATTGCCTCCCGGCGGATTCAAAATAATACTTCCATTTGAAGCATTTACTGTAATTGGATAAATAGGGATTGGTAAGAAATTGGCGGTTACACTTTTATTGGAATTCATGGTAATTGTAGCCGGATTCTGCGAGCCTGTCAAATCACCGCTCCATGAACTGAAATCATAACCAAAGTTGTCAATCGGTGTAAGTTTAACAATCGTGCCTTCGTTATACACCCCACCCGGAGGATCAAACCTGACATTTCCATTTGTTGCACTGGCAGAGAGAGTATAGGTGGGGGTAGGTATAAAATTTGCAGTTATTGTTTTGTCACTGTTCATAACAAGGGTTGCGGGATTTGCGGTTCCGGAAAGGTCACCACTCCAAAAATCAAAGGCAAATCCGAGCTTGCTATTAAGGGAGATGGTTACATTGCTGCCCGGATTATATGCGCCTCCGGCAGGACTAAGAGTAAAATAGCCGTTTGGGGAATCTACCTTAAGAATATTTTTTGGGCCCAAAGTATGAACAACCATCTGAATTGTACCATCCTGGTTATAATAAAGTCTGTCGTAACAAGAAATCCGCCCTTGTTCTTCTTTATATATCGGATAATTTGAAGTTGTAATGTGATAAAAATAATACCATTGTCCTTGAAATTCTATAATTGAATGATGGTCTTGCGCGCCCTGTGGATTAGGTGCCATTGGTCCTTTCCATTCGAACGGACCATAAGGACTATCGCCCATTGCATAGAAACCCTGGTGAATTTGATTATTAAAATTACTATATGAATAATAATAAACGCCATCCTTTTTGTGCATATATGAACCTTCATTAAATCGTAATAATTCATCATCCAAGACATGCTGTGGTGCATAATTGATTTTACGAACAGATTCGGCCAATTCAATCATGTTAGGTTTTAACCTGGCCACAATTGAGTTATTATTGTAAATATAAGCTTCCCCGTCATCATCTATAAAAATTTTGGGGTCAATTCCGCCTATACCCTCCATTGGCTTTCCCATATCAATAAAAGGTCCTGCGGGTGAATCGGCAATGGCTATGCCGATTCTCCAATTATTTGTCAGATCCTGATGCGGAAAATAAAGGTAATATTTGCCATCTTTTCTGGCAGCACCGGGGGCCCACATCCAACCTTGTTTACCCCAGCTCACATCCCTGGAATGCAGTATTTCGCCATGATCAGTCCAATTTATCATGTCTGTTGATGAAAATGCGTGGTAACCGTCCATCGCATCATAATGATGTACATGTACTCCGGGAATCATCGTCCTGTCCTGAGAACAATACATCCAAACCGTATCTCCCCATACAACCACGTCAGGATCTGCGGCTCCATGCATTCTTACCAGCGGATTGCCATCGTAGGCAAATTGATATGGATAGGTTATTTGAGCGTTTATAGCAGAGGCCCATACTATTAAACTTGCAAGAATTTGTAAACGAACTGATTTAAAGATCATTTTTCGGGGGGGATTTTTTAAGTGACCAATTTCATCAATAAACACCATATACAGTTATGTTTTTCTACTTTATTGTTACATCAAATTCAAATATTTCAGCGCCTAATTGTTTGGATCTAAGGCCGGGGGAGGCATTACCAACCGTAACTTTTGCTTTTCCCTGATGCTGAACTTTCAGGCCTTCGCTATTGTAATAGGCAAAGGCATCATATGGAATTGAGAAAGTAAGCATACTGGTGTCTCCCTGATTAATCAATACTCTTTTGAAATCAACCAATGATGCCAAGGGCAATTGCTCATTTGAATTATCGATGGACACATATACCTGAACAACTTCTTCTGCATTTATTGAACCTGTGTTACTAATATTTAAGGAAACTTCCAGACTCTGATTCTTTTTGATGGCGCTGTTATTTAAGGTTGGGACCTCCCATTTCAGCTTTGCATACCCCAATCCAAAACCAAACGGATACATTGGCAGCTCTTTCATATATTTATAAGTTCGTCCCTCCATTGAATAATTGTCAAAAGCAGGTAACTGTTCTATTGATTTTGGAAAAGTAATGGGTAATTTACCCGAAGGAGAAACATTTCCGAAAATAATATCTGCAACGGCGTCACCACCGCGTTCTCCAGGATACCATGCATACAACACGGCATCTGAAAGTTCTGATATTTCACGCAAATCGAGCGGCATACCGGAACAAATAACGGTAATTACTTTTTTCCCACCTTCTTTAGCTTTTTGACTGACTTTTCTCAGAAGGACCATTTGACTTTCGGGTAATTTCATATCAACTATATCGCCTCTGTTTGGCGATGCCAGAGATTCACCTTCTTCGCCTTCCAACAAAAGTGTAAGCCCCAGGGTAATTATTGTTGCGTCGGCTTCTTTTGCATGACCGCTAAACCAATCCATGTCGTTTTTATTCTCGGTTGTAAGTAGCGCACCTTGGCGGAACTCCATGGCTGTAGATGGAGACACTTTGCCCGCAACTCCCTCAACTATGGTTCTGAAATCGGAATTAATTCCATTGTAATTCCCAACCAGCGAAAGCTTGTCTCCAGCCAAAGGACCGGTCATGAAAATAATTCTTGTGTTGGGATTTAATGGCAAAGTATTGTCATTTTTGAGAAGCACAATTGATTTTTGGGCTGATTCCAGCGCCAGTTTTTTCTTAGCATCATTGTTGATCACCTCCGGACCAATTGCGCGATATGGATTTGATGTTGAATCGTCGAACATTCCAAGTAAAAAGCGGGTTTTTAACGAACGTTTCAGTCTGTTGTCGATATCGGTCATGGTAATAAGCTTTTTATCATATGCCTCTTTCAGACTTTTTGTGTAGGTATCCCCGCAATTGATGTCAACACCCCTAAGAAGAGCTAATGCCGCTGATTCAGCTGAATTGGCTGTCAATCCGTGTTTTCTGTGAAAATTATCGAGGGCGCCGCAATCACTAACTATATGTCCTTTAAAATTCCATTCGTCGATTAAAATATCCTGCAAAAGCAGATTGCTGCCGCAACAAGCCTCATCGTTTGTTCGGTTGTATGCACACATAACTGCTTCAACCCCGGCATCAACGCACATCTTAAATGCGGGCAAATAGGTTTCTCTTAAATCTTTGGGACTTGCTATAGCATTAAACTCATGTCGCAATTCTTCGGGTCCGCTATGCACCGCAAAGTGTTTTGCACAAGCTGCTACTTTCAGGTATTTTGGATTGCTGCCTTGCAAACCTTTGATGTAGGCAGCGCCCATAGTTCCGGTAAGGAAAGGATCTTCGCCAAAGGTTTCCTGCCCGCGACCCCATCGTGGATCACGAAAAATATTTACGTTGGGAGACCAAAATGTGAGTCCCTGATATAATCGCTGGGGGTATCCGTTATTCAACAAATGATTGTTGATTGCACGAGCTTCGTCGGAAACAGCATCTCCGACCTTTTTCATTAAAACAGGATCAAATGTGGCTCCCAATCCGATAGCCTGAGGGAAAACAGTGGCTCTTCCCGAACGGGCAACACCATGCAATGCTTCGCTCCACCAATTGTATGCAGGAATACCTAATCGTGAGATTGCTGCACTTTCGTTTACCGTTTGAGATATTTTCTCTTCAAGTGTCATTGCATCAATTAAAGCTGAGATACGGGTATCCATATCCAGTTCACTATTCAGCCAAATCTTTTCCTGAGCGCTTGCACCCATACCAAGAGCCAAAAAGAAAATGATTGAAAACATTCTATTAACAAAAGCTTTTTTGTTGCAAAACTCGAATAACAGTTCCTTAATCATAAACATATATATTTAATATTTAATAAGTTAAGAGGCAATACTTCATTTCTTTCCAGGAAGAATAATCTGCCAATATCACCAGATAAATGAGCAAATCGGATAATTCGTTTTGCACAAGTAAACATTTCAAAATTAACACCTTCATAAAAACGCAGGGGTATATTATTGTCCAGAATGGATAAGTTACTGTTCAAGTCAGGTTTAATGCAAATGGAAATAGAATATTGTATACAATTATTACATATATTTGTTCGTGACAATAAATCTATATATCTGATTATTGCATTTATAAACCAATTGAAATTATGGAAATAGAGTTTCAAGATTTAAGTTACGAGGTATATAAACGACTAAAAAACATGATTCTGGTAAATGAATTATTGCCAGGAGAACAGTTGAAGCAAGAGCATATTGCCGCACGTTTGGGTATCAGCCGCATGCCATTGCACAAAGCATTTCAGATGCTTGAAAACGAAATGCTGGTTGAGAACCTGCCCCGACGCGGGTTTTTTGTTACCCGTATCGATAACAATCAACTGATAGATGCTTTTGAATGCCGAGAAGCTCTTGAAGGCGTTGCAGTGCGCAGGGTATCACAGATAATCGGGAAGCAGGAACTGGCTTATCTGAAGTCGCTGTTCAAACCATTTATTGGCAAAACCAATATTGATGATCGAAAATACATCGAAGCCGACCAGGAGTTTCACAACAGTATCCTCAAGTTCAGCAGAAACGAAATTCTGAAAAAGTTTGAAGTAATCAGAAATATTACCTATCGAACATATCGTGGGGGGTTAATTCGCGCCCCAAAAGAAACCTTACCCGAACATCTTGCGATAATAGATGCCATTGAACAAAAGGATGCTGTTCTGGCTGAAAGATTAATCCGCGAACACTCCGGGAAATCTCAAAAATGTATAATTGAAAAATTAGGAACGAGCCCGAATGGAGTTGAACCTGTGCTTCATCACGATAAAAAATAATGAAAAAAACAATCATACCTGTCAGGTTTTTACTTGTTGCGTCTACATTTCTTCTAACTGTTTTACTTTATGTTGATCGTGCCTGTATTTCGGCAGCAAAAGGGAACATAAGTGCGGACCTTGGATTCAGTATGACTGAATTTGGCTGGATTATGGGCGTCTTTACTTTAGGATACGCACTGTTTCAGACTCCTGCCGGAAAGTTGGCCGACCTAAGGGGCGCCCGGGGGGTAATAGCCGGGATTGTAACTGTTTGGTCGTTTTTGACAGCCCTTACCGGTTTTGCCTGGAACTACACATCCATGTTGGTTATTCGGTTTCTGTTCGGTGCAGGAGAAGCCGGGGCCTTTCCCGCCCTATCGAAAGTTGTTTACAATTGGTTTCCCATCAGCGAAAGAGGCATTATACAGGGAATTAACTTTTCAGGTTCACGCATTGGAGCAGCTTTCGCCATGCCCCTGGTAGCATGGATGCTCCACGAAATTGGCTGGCGCCATACTTTTCTGGTTTTCGGGGCATTCGGAATCCTATACGGAATATTATGGTTCCTGATTTTCAGGGAAAAACCGGAACAAGTTGGATTTATTGGCAGCGATGAAGTTGAATATATTAAAAAGAACCGACAACAAGCGAGTCCCGGCGCTAAAAAAGCGCTTCCTTTTAATACCATAATGAAATCGGCAACCATGTGGAAAACTATGGTTCAATACATTTGCAGCAACTTTACATTCTATTTTTCACTTACCTGGATGTATCCCTATATTCAGGAGAGATTCGATCTTGGACTTATCGAAGCCGGGTTTTACACATCGATACCCTTAGTTGCGGGTGCTGTAGGTAACTGGCTGGCAGGTATTGTGGTCGATGCTGTTTACCGAAGCGGGAGATGGAAACTTTCGCGTCGTTTACCTGCAATCATCGGATTTGCACTTTCTGCAGTTGGCATGATCATGGTAACGCAAGTCGCTTCGCCTATACTCTCAGTTGCATTTATGGCACTTGCCGTATTTGGTGCCGACATGACCTTAAGCCCTTCATGGGCATTCTGTATCGATATAGGTAAAGAAAATGCCGGAGTCGTTTCCGGAACCATGAATATGGCCGGAAACCTTGGCGCTTTTGTTACCATAATTGCCTTCCCGTACCTATTTAAATGGACGAATCAATACGAGCCATTCTTCATCATTTGTGCGGTATTAAGCCTTGTAGCTATAGCCATGTGGTTGTCAATGGATCCTGAGAAACCAATTTTCAACGAGTCAAAAATATTGTAAAATCATGATACGAACTATTTTAAGCACTATGCTCATCTCGATTTCCCTCTTTTCATGTACAGGGATTTCTGATTCAAAACCCGAAAAAACCAGACAAACCATTGTCAGCATTAATGGCGAAAAATTCCTGATTAACGGACAGCCTACCTACAAAGGGCGCACATGGCAGGGATACCCCATTGAAGGCCTGTTAATGAACTCGCGCATGGTACAGGGAATTTTCGACGATATCAATCCAAAAACTGCTTGGCAATGGGAATACCCCGACACACAGATATGGGATGCCGACCGCAATACAAACGAATTCATAAAGGCAATGGACGACTGGTATTCAAAAGGATTGCTCGCATTTACCATAAATCTGCAAGGAGGAAGCCCGAAAGGTTATGGGAACGAAGGTTGGATTAATTCGGCCATCGACCCCAAGGGAGAATTACGCCCCGAATACATGGCAAGACTCGAAAAAATTATCGACCGCGCCGATGAAAAAGGTATGGTAGTAATTCTGGGTATTTTTTATTTTGGCCAAGATGAATTCATGGAAAATGAGGCTGCAATTGTAAACGGGGTTAACAACACTGCAGAATGGTTATTCAACAAAAAATACAGAAATGTCATCATTGAAGTAAACAATGAATGTGACGTAAAAGACTGGGATTATGAAATTTTTAAACCCCAGCGCATACATGAACTTATTAATCTGGTAAAATCAAAAAGCAAAGATGATTATCCATTTCTTGTAGGTACAAGTTTTGGAGGGGGTACTATCCCCACTGAAAATGTTATAAAAAATTCTGATTTCATTTTAATTCACGGAAATGGAATAGAAAACCCTCAAGATATTTCGCAATTGGTCAATCAAACCAAAAAGGTAGATGGATATCGTCCAATGCCAATACTATTCAATGAAGACGACCATTTTGATTTTGATAAGCCGATGAACAATTTTGTTGAAGCTGTTAAAGCATACGCATCGTGGGGATACTTTGACTATCGCTTAAAGGGTGAAACTTCCTTTGATGAAGGCTACCAGTCGGTACCTGTAAACTGGGGTATCAGTTCTGAACGCAAGAAGGGATTCTTCAATAAACTGGAAGAAATTACCGGAGGTCTGAAATAAGCGAAAAAAGATTATTTAATCATTGCAAAAAACAATTTGATATGAAATTAGCATTAAACACATTGGTGTATGAAGTTGGAAATAAGGGGCCGGAAGAATCACTAAGAAGCGCGGCTAAGTTTGGCTTTCGATATATCGAATATGCCGGAATACGTAAAGGAAATCCGCTAACCATGACTACCGAACAGAAGAATGAGGTTATACGCATTGCCAAAGGTGAAGGTCTGATCAATACACAAATGTTATTGGTTGCAACCCGAAATACCGCTAGTTCAGACCGAAAGCTTTTTGACGAAACTTTTGATTACATGAAAGCCTGCGCCGAATACCAGAAAGATTTGGGAGGCCGTCAGTTGCTGGTTTGCTGGGGCGGTGGGTTGTACGAACTTGGGATTTCTCCTGAAAAGTCGTGGGGTTTGATGTGTGAGAATGTAGGTCGTTTTGCCGAATACTGCCAGAAAGAAAACATGCTGGTAGGTATCGAGTTGGATCCCCATGTATACTTTATCTGCAACAACACCTATAAACTGGCCAAGGCGATGGAGGACATTAATATGCCTAACCTTTACCCCAATGTTGATGTCGGCCATTTGGTAATCACCCGGGAAGAGCCGGAGCAGCTTGAAAAGCTCAAAAGCCGTTTGTTACATGTCCACCTAAGCGAAACCGAGTCGTTTGCCCACACCAACAGTATTTTAGGAACCGGTGCTGTTGATTTTAAAGCGTATGTTGATAAATTGCTTGAACTCGGAATCGAGGAAAATTGCGTTAAATATGGAGAACCATGCGTAGCCGGCATTGAAATGGGAAGCGAAGCAAGTGGGGGCTTTGTTGAAGACCCTGACATGTGGGTGGAAGAGAGCCTTAAATATCTGGCGAAAATTATGCCGGATATTACCCGTTAAATTTGTTGTGATTTCAATCGTAAATTGCTAAAAGAGTTCCCAATACTGAATTCAAAATCTTAATCATTTCCCGATGAAAATATGCATAGACTGTGACGATGCGGCAGCGAACCTTAAGAAGGTTCTGATCGACCATCTGAAAAGCAAAGGGATCGACATAACCGATCTCAATTACAGTTCAACAAAGGAAGGGGCTTTGTATCCCGAAATTGGCTATAACCTTGCTAAACAAATCCAGACCGGAAAATACGATCGAGGAATCAGCATTTGCGGCACAGGGCTTGGGATGGCTATGATTGCCAACAAAGTAGAAGGAGTTTATGCAGGAGTCTGCCATGATGTGTTTTCGGCTGAACGACTGCGAAAAAGCAACGATGCGCAGGTAATCACCATGGGCGAAAGGGTTATTGGTCCCGAATTAGCAAAAACAATTATTGACGCGTGGCTGGGATCTGAATTCCAGGGAGGCGGGTCAACCCCAAAGGTTCAGCAAATGAGGGATCTCGAGAAAAAATCATTCCATCCTGAAAAGTAAATCTTAACAAAATAATCATGCGAAAATTCATAAATGACCCGTCTCTTGTAGTCGATGAAATGCTTGAGGCTTTCTTGATTGCCCATTCCGATCTGGTTTCGGCTACTGATAATGAACGGGTTATCAAATATAAAAAAGCCCCTATTGAAGGGAAAGTGGGTATTGTGACCGGGGGAGGATCAGGACACAAGCCTGCATTTGTTGGCTACCTTGGTCGCAATATGGTTGATGCAGTGGCCTGCGGCGAATTATTTTCGTCACCCCCGGCACAAATGTTTTACGACGCGGCCAAAGCTGCCAATGGAGGGAAAGGCATTGCCATTCTATATGGAAATTATGCCGGCGACAATATGAACGTGAGCATGGCCATGGAGGAGCTCAGGGATGAAGGATTAGAAGTTAAGACAGTGGTTGCAAACGACGATGTTCCTTCTGCCCCAAAGGGAGAAGAATCGCGTCGCCGAGGGGTTGCAGGCGAAATACTGATGTGGAAAGTGGGTGGCGCCAAAGCTGCTATGGGCGGATCGCTCGATGAAGTGATTGCAGCCGCCCAAAAAGCCATCGACAACACCCGCAGCATGGGAGTCGGGCTTAGTCCATGCACCATTCCTGAAGTTGGCCATCCCAATTTCACCATTGCAGAAGGAAAAATGGAAATAGGAATCGGCCATCATGGTGAACCCGGGATAAATGTTGTTGATTTGGAACCCGCGGCAAAAGTTGCCCAACGTATGTGCGATGTAATAATCCCCGATCTTCCTTTCACTTCTGGTGATGAAGTGGCGGTCTTGATTTCCGGACTTGGCTCTACCCCGGTTATAGAACTCTACATCTTGTTTAACGACGTGCAGCGTATCCTGAAAGAAAAAGGAATCAAAATTCATATAAGCTATGTTGGAAACTATTTCACATCCCTCGAAATGGCCGGTGCTACGCTTACATTAATGAAATTGGACGAAGAGCTTAAAACCTGCATCGACTTTGAATGCGATTCGGTTGGCATAACACAATTTCAAAGAACCTGAAAATGGAAAAATTCACAAACAAGGCAGGCTCAGCAATTGTTGACCAACTGATTCTGGCCATTCAGGAAAACAAACAATACCTGAGCGATATCGATGGCTTGATCGGCGATGGCGATCACGGCATTAACATGAACAAAGGGTTTACCCTGTGCCGCGCAGAATTGGATAAAAACCCGGGGAATTTGTCATCCAGCATGAATATTTTAGCCAAAATACTGATGATGAAAATTGGAGGCTCCATGGGACCGCTGTATGGCAAATTCTTTAAAGCCATTGCTGTGGCGCTTGAAGAAGAAGAAGAAATAGGAATAAAAGAAATGGGCGCAGCTTTAAAAGCCGCCGTTGATGCAATCGCTTCCATTTCTTCGGCTAAAGTGGGTGATAAAACCCTTCTCGATACTTTGATCCCGGCATTGACAGCTTATGAAAAAGCACAGGCTGAAGGCAAATCCTTTACCGAGGCATTGGAGGCAATGAAATTTGCTGCGATTGAAGGATGTGATTCCACCCTTGACATGGTAGCCAAAGTAGGACGTGCCAGCCGTTTGGGAGAGCGTTCACGCGGAGTTCCTGATGCAGGAGCAACTTCCTGTCGCATAATCCTGGAAACAGTTGCGGACAAAACAAAAGAACTGTTAAACAACTAAAGGCTTTACAGAAACCGGTTGCTTGAAAAATGATAATACATAAATAAAACTAAAGTCCAATCGTCTAATATCTATAAAACAATGAAACAAGGAGTAATCATAGGCTTTCTGGGTAAGACTCAGGATCGCTTTTCCGAATACCAAAAACCCGCCACCACACGTGAAAAATTGGAAATAGTTTCCCAAATCGATGGTTTCGATGGTGTTGAAATGGTGTTCCCGTACGAAAATACCACGCCGGAAGAAACATCAGCATTGATGAAAGAATTCAAACTGAACTTTGCTGCTATCAATGTAAATATCAAGAAAGAAGCCGAGTGGGTTCCGGGTGCACTGACCCGGCCGGATAAAGCGATACGCGACAGAGCGGTAGCCATGATAAAACGTGCCAAAGACTTTGCAAAAGCAGTTGGGGCGCCTCATGTTACCTGCTGTCCGCTAAGCGATGGCTATGATGTGCTTTTTCAAATCAACTACAAAACGGCATGGAACTATATGGTGGAAACTATTGGAGAATCGGCCGATTATCTGCCCGAAATTCCACTTTTCATCGAGCCAAAATATTCAGAAACCCGGGTACATTGTCAGCTCGACTCAACCGCGAAAGCCTTGTTGCTTTTAAAAGACGTGCAATGCAAAAACACAGGTATTACCCTCGATATGGGCCATTCCCTGCAAAGCCAGGAAAACCCGGCGCAAGCACTTTCATTAATTTATGAAAACGGATTCGACGCTTACATTCACACCAACGACAACGACACAAAGGCCGACTGGGATTTGATCGGAGCAAGCCGTCACTTTTTAAGCTATGTGGAATTGATGTTTTGGGCACAGCAGTATAACTACAACAAGTATTTTACCACCGATGCTTCTCCGCGCATTTTTAATGTGGTGGAGTTCTTTAACCGCCATTCTGAAATTACAATAGGTGCCTATAACCTGGCAAAATCGCTGAATCAGCCACAAGTTCTGGAAATGATGAAGAATGAAGATTTCAATGGTTTGATGAAGTTTGTAAACAAAGACATTTACAGAATCTGATGCAAAAGCTGATAAAGAAACATACACTTACCCTCGAGGCAGCAAAAATCCTGATTGAATTCGCCATCCTAAAAGCCAATGAGCTTGGGGTTGGCGGGGCTGTTGCAGTGGTTGATGACGGAGGCCACCTTATATGCCTCGAGCGGATTGATGGCACCATGGCAGCCGCTGCCAGCATTGCCATTGGAAAAGCTGCCACAGCAATTGGGTTCAAACGGCCGGGAGCAATCCTGGAACAAACAATCACCACCCAACGACCCGCAATGCAAATTCTTAACAGTGTAACCCCAGCACCTTTTGTACCCTTAAAAGGCTCTTACCCAATCGAAATAGATCAGGATATTGTTGGGGCAATAGCGGTTGCAGGCGCTGTGAATGGAGAAAACGATGAGGCTATAGCCCTTTATGCTATCGAAAAATTCATGGAGTTAAAATAAGAAATCATGAAAATGAACCTATTCATTGCTATCGGTCTTTATCTATTGAACGCATCAACGGTTCTTCATGCCCAAACTGAAAAGCCTCTTGTGAACGATAAGCTTGTTTTTGAAGAAAAAGACGGTTTAGTTGCCGTGGAAGCTGAATTGTTTTACAAACAAACACTCACCGAAATCCGTCAGTGGTATAGTATCAGCACTGGCAATTTGCCAACACTTGTTCCCAATCCAGCTATTGCACACCTTGCCGGCGCCAGCAATAATGCTTACATCAAAATTCTACCCGATACAAGAGTGACCCACTCCGACACGATAACCGATGGTATCAATTTCTCCGGAACTCCCGGAAAAATGGCTATTGTTCATTACAAGGTGAAAATCAATAAACCAGGCAGATATTACGTTTGGGTAAGATGCTATTCTACGGGTTCTGAAGACAATGGATTACACGTCGGATTCAACAATAACTGGCCGGAACATGGTCAGCGAATGCAATGGTGCGACAATAAGAACGACTGGACATGGGCCAGTAAGCAGCGCACAGAGAATGCTCATTGCGGAGTACCAAAAGAGATATATCTTGACATAAATACAGCAGACGTGCATGATATTCAATTCAGCATGCGCGAAGATGGTTTTGAGATGGATAAATTTATCCTAACCTCAAACATTGATTATATTCCGGAAGGTGAAGGACCTGTGATGGAAATATCAAACGGCAAATTACCCGCCCCTTTCCCAAAAGTTGAAGATGCAATAAAACAATAATCCTGGCTGGCAGCAGGGAATTATTCAACAGCTTTGTAGTCTTTCCATACCCAAATTAGCGTTTCCGCAAGGGTTTTTTCGAATACTTTTGAATCACAATGTCCGGTATTCCGGCTAAACACAAACCATCCTCGTAGAGTGCAGGGATGTAAACAAAAATTTTACGCATTTTGCGCACCGGTTTGCCGGGATCAAGCGTTGAATCCTCGCCCCGAAAGATTTTACTTTCATTCAGCGGCATCGAAAATTCAAAATATTTCCCCTTTGGATTGCCCAGATCTGTGAGAGTCTGATCTAATCTATAATCTGATTCTATTATGATTTTCTCCTGTGCAACAGTAAGTCCGGGAGTGAACAATCCAACTATCAACAGAAATAAGCAAATCAAAATAAAAAAGTGATTCGTTTTCATGATCACAATGGTTTTTTTATGTCAGGAAAATGAACTGATTTCAGCTTTAATTTTGTAAAATCCCTAAAACTCATCTTTTCAGTTCAATGAATTTATCCCTAATTTATTAAACATGCCTTTTCTATTTGTAAAGCATTATTGTCGGTTACCAAACGAATTATGTATAAGCCCCCGGCTAAACGCTTTCCTTCGGCATCTTCCGGAATCCAGATCACAGAATGGGATCCTGCAGTTTGATATTCATCTGCCAGGGTTGCAATATGGCGACCCAAAGAATTGTAAATTGTTAGTTTAACCTGTGAAGCCCTGTTCAATCGATATTGAATGGTTGATTCTGTTGTGAATGGATTAGGGAAAATTCTGATCAGACCATTTTGTAATGAATCGTTTATAAATTGAACACCTGTGCTTGTGATTTCTTTGAAAACAGCGGTAATATTTTTATCCCCATCCATTATAAAACCTATAGGGTTATTTGAACTATTCAGATCACCTTCCCAACCTGCAAATTCAAATCCTTCATCGGCGGTAGCTACCAATACAACCGAAGCACCGCGATTATACGTCTCTTGCTTTGGAATAACTTGCACACTGCCATTTACACTATTTATTGCAAGTAAGAGAGCATTAGCATTAATGAATTCAGCACTCACATTTTTATCTGAGTTCATTGTGATGGTAACAGGGCTTTCAGAACCTGCAATGTCACCGCTCCACTCTTTAAAATAGTAACCGGCATTAGGGTTTGCTGTTAAAGTAACAACCGTGCCTTCACTATATTCACCTCCGGGAGGGTCAAGAGTAATTGAACCATTGATGCTTTCCAAAAATAAGATATGGTTCGTATTTCTGACAAAATTCGCTGTAACAATTAAATTTGAATCGATTACAATATTCGCAGGGTTATCATTTCCTGAAATATCGCCACTCCACCCGCTAAAAACATATCCGTAATCAGGTGTTGCTGTTACAGAAACCTTGGAACCCTCCATAAAGGTTTTGCCCTGAGGGTTTAAGGAAACTGAGCCGTTTACAGACTGAATATCGACATTATAAGCATTACCTTTGAAATCAGGCTTAACCTTAATCGCTGATATTTTTGCATTGTCTGAAAGTTTTTGAAATGATATGTTCAGCTTACCGTCCTCTAATGCAACTATATGCGTTTCGTTATAAGCTGCCTTTGAACCCGCTTTTGCATAAATATCCAGGTTTTTAATTACCGAATTTCCTTCAATAGAAACATCAAATATACGCTTGCCAGCTTCTTCATGGTAGATTTCAGCAAACATAAGGCTTACTTCATAAATGCCATTTGGAAGATCAATGCTATAACTCACATTTCCATATCGTTCACTCTGATACAAGGTTTGGTCATCTGTGCCCGAAATGAATGCATTTGTCGAAAAAACAGATCCTCCTGAATAATTTTTATCCCCACTAAAAAAAGTGCCATCGGAAGCTGTATACGAAGAGCCGCCGCAGTTTACAGCAAAAGTTTCAAGTGGAGCTCCAACAAAATCAAAGTTAGCAGTAACTTCTTTGTCTGAATCCATAATTACTTCGATATATTTTTCAAACCCACTAGCATCGCCTGTCCAACTCCCGAACTTATAACCAAAATCTGCAGTATGACTCATTCTTACAAGCGTACCTTCATTATAAACACCCCCTGCAGGGCTGAGACTAACAGCGCCGTTGGCAGCATTAACAGAAAGCTTATATGTTGGAACTTCATCAAAGCTTGCAGAAATGCTCTTATTGCCATCCATTAAAATGGTAACTGGATTCTCAATCCCTGAAAGATCACCTCCCCAGTAAGAGAATTCATACCCTAATTCACCTACTGCTTGCACAGTTACCGTTGTACCAGGCGCATAGCTGTCCCCCTTAGGTAAAAACTTTAATGATCCATTAGGTGTATTACTTGAAATTGAATAGGTTTTGCTCTGAGGTGTTAAGGTATAAAAGCGGGCATCATCATAAAGAGGATCTGCAAATATTGAAGGATCCACTTCAACACTTCCTGTTAAATCTTCTCCAATGCCGATTCTGCAAAGCGGCTGGGTCTGGCTTTTTTTAAGAAAGTTTTCAATCGCAAAAAACACCCCCGGAGTACCTGAGAAAGGCTCCAAAATAGTAATTCCTGCCATGTATTGGCCTGTTTCAATAGAATCGGGAACTTTAACCGATGATATGATTTCATGTACCGTTGCAGGGATATCATATTCATGTGTAAGATAATTATAATTTTTCCCGGGTTCCCAGGATCTGCAGTCTACCCCTGTCAAGGTTTCCTTCCATACAATATCATGTGTTGATTCATCGATCAGGACAAAAGCGGTTTCCCAATTATAGTAAAAGGGAGCAGAACCTGCATTTTGAACCTTAAAGTTAATCTTCAGACTATCTCCCTGATTTGTTTGAGACGAGCAGGAAAATTCCGGCAACAAAAAACGATAGCCAAAAGCTTTTTGCATTGCGGAAGCGTTTTCTCTCACTTTATCCGGATCGGTTCCATCAGTCCCATCTGTTTTGTAGCTGGCCACCCATCCTAATCCTGTACAATGCAGTTCCCTGATAACGTCAATCATATAACTGCTGTACTGATCAGTGCCAAGGGTTACGGTAGGGCTGCTGCCATAAACGGGTTCAAAAACATCTTGTCCCCAATTATATGCAACCTCACCTTCAATTATTTGCGTAAGGTATTGACCGTTAGCTGTCGTTCTTCTAATATCGGTCCAGGATCCGTTTGTTTGTCCGGGATGGGCAAACGACCCCCATCCCACTCCCCAATTATAGCCTTCAGCATCCCAGTATTTCTGGTTACGCACAAGCAATTTTTTATTATTGAATGCCTTGTCAAAAGCTTCACCCATCAACTTTACATATCCTTCTTCATCAACGCCAACAGGGTTCTCCTGTTCGCCCCAGTATCCCACGATTGCTGTATTTACCCATGCAACGCGCGGATCGTTGTCCCAGGCTTCTCCCATTTTATAAATTAACTTTTCGATGCGTTCCTTCACCAAATCGCTCTGCCAATATCTTATATCCCAGGTTGGCCAGCCAAGTTCATCAACAATATCCTGGGGCCAGTATTCATTGCCAGTATTCGCATCCCAGTCGATATAAATTTGGACAGCTACCTTAATATTCTGATTTTCAAACCCTTTCCATAAGTTGTTACAATGCTCTATAATTTTGTCTGCGCCATCGCTCCAGTGATTTTCAACCTCATTCCATTTAATATATTCTCGAACTATAGTTGGATAAGGGTAATCATTGGCTTTATTGGGTTCAGGTCGAAATCCTTTAAACGGATTACTAAGTGCATCGGAATATTCCCGGGGATATACCGTAATAGAATCCTGAGCCCAAAGAGAGCTAAAACCTGATATTACAATGTAAAATATTGCTAAGAATGCATTTTTTTCACTTTTCATGTTTAAAGAATAATTTTAATTGAAACTGCAGCTTTAGCCGTAATAACTTTTATTATCAGCATTTTTTCTGTGCCGAATTTTCTAATATCAATTTTTGACAGCCCAGCGATTGATGTTTTGTCAAACAACAAATTGCCAAGGGTGTTGTAAAAGCAGATTTTGGCTGCTGCATTTAGATCAATTTATTTACATCAAGTTTCCTTTTGTTGCGCCTGGCAATATACGCTGTTAATAACGGTACCAGCAAGGCCGTAGTTATTACAGCTGCGGCTACTTGTGGGGTTGCAACAGCCGCGGTGGCAGCAAGTGATGGGTCTACCATAGCCACTGCTGCCGGAGTTGCTACGGCATTTCCAGCAGCGCTCGCATTTGCAGCTCCGGCCACCCCTGTTCCACCGGTAATTTTATCGAGCAAAATAGTGAAAAAACCACAAATCCCTACAGTGAGCAAGCCTAAAAGAAGACCTGAAAAACCAGCCATATATATAGTTTGGATATTTATTCCACAACCCAGACCAAAAGCAAAAAAAGGTATCATAACCATTCCAGCTTTGGTAAGAAAAGCACGCATATCTGAATCCAGGTTACCCAGAATAACTCCGATTACCAGTGGTAATATAACGCCAACCAGTGTCATAAAAGGAATGGATGCAATTCCTGCACTGCCCAAAGCAATCATAGTTAGAAACGGACCATCTTTAATTGAAAGAATGGCAATGGCACCGACCTCCTCTTTTGAGCCAAATTCAGCAGTCAGTGCGGTGTACAATCCACCATTGGTGCTCGACATTGCAGCAATAAAAGCAAGGGCTGAAATTCCCCAAAGTCCATTGGAACCGAAAAAGTAGCCTATCACTAATCCTACTATTACAGCAACACCATACTTGGTAAGAGTTTGAACAACTCCTATTTTAATCGATTTAGGAGCACCTTTTATATCCATCCCGGCTCCCATACACACAAGAAATACACCTAATATTGCTAAGGGATTCGAAGCTATTGCTGTAGTAAATCCACCTATTTTCAAAATCTGAGGAAAAAGAGTATTAATAAGAGCCCCTAAAATTAATGGGACAACCATCATGCCTCCCGGAATTCTTTCAATTGATGCTTTAATCTTCATGATATTTCATTTAGTAAATGGATTCCAGAGCACTGAAATATAAATATTTGAAAGCTATTTTGCTTTTCAGTTTACAACGATTTTATGGTATGAAACAGTACTCCCTTTTGTAAGCTGAAGTATAAGAACTCCTTTAAGATTCATCGATTTAACATCGAGTTCCAAATTTGATTCCTTAGTTTGAGTACTGTAAATTATTTGGCCTTGAGAACCAAACACTTTAATATAACTGTTTACAAGCGAATCAGGAAATTTTAAATTCAGGATACCGGACACTGGATTTGGGCAGATAACCAAATAATCTTCCGGGGCTATATGAATGTCATTAAGTTCTATTTCACGGACCACAAAATTCGTTACTAAAAAATGCTTCGTCGCAGTTGAGGTGTATGCATTTACAAATACTTTTAAATTATTTCCATTTAAACCTGTAACAGTTTTGTTGTACAATGAAAAGTCTCCTCCCTT
>JFJP01000292.1_pt1 | contig 20992 bp, 14 predicted proteins | sample 431651 | NCBI WGS metagenome assembly JFJP01 (sample SAMN02602958, study PRJNA72255) | Microbial mat metagenome, whole genome shotgun sequencing project. | biome: fresh water; feature: sink hole; material: water; isolation source: purple microbial (photo- and chemosynthetic) mats found in...
CCAAGAGTTCGTTGCTTTTTCGATAGACGCCGGAGATGCCCAGGGACCAGTTGACACCCAGTTTGGTGTCAAAGGCCAATAGCGCCTCGTCCGTGTAAGGGTGCTTCACATTGGGGTCAAGGCGGCTGGTGTTGGTGTCGGTCCCCGTGGACAGAGGTGTGGGGTCATAGGGGATGGCTTCCGGGTTGCTGATATCAAAGACCGTCGCCCCATAGCTGGGCGCGGCGCCCCAGCGGTGAGTTGTGGTGCGGCTGTAGGCACCGGGAATGGTCCGATCGAAATGCACCACGGTGAGTCCATCGAAATAGCGGCCCAAGTGCGCCTTCAAGAGGTAGCGCTGATCGCCTTTCAGGTCCACGGTCACGCCGAGGCGGGGTGCCAGCACGGAGGTATTCCAGATGGTCGGGGTTCCGTAGCCACGGCCCTTGAAGGTCTCGAGGCGCAATCCAGGCTGGACCCGGAAACGCCCCGTGCTCCAGGTATCGGTCACAAACAGAACGGTGCGGTCGATGTTGCCCCGGATGTTGATATCGCCGCCTTTGTTCACGCGGTAGGTGGTTACGTACTCTGGTGTTGTTGAGGTGGCAGCAACGCCGGTGCCGTCATAGGTCAGCCCGCCCACCCGATAGCTCACCTGTTCGGCTCGAGCCTGTTCAGCTTCCAGGCCGATCCGGATGGCATGACTGTCGTTGGCGGTGAGCAGGCCCGTGAAATAGAAATCAAGAATGGCAGACAGGGTTCCCCGAGAGGACAGGTAGGCATCGTGGTAGCGGGTATTCCGAAAGAGGTTGAGCCCGTTGAATGTTCCAGAGCCAAGCCCTACGGAAGCCAGTCCGGGCTGATATTCGCCCAGCTCGTAGGCACCCGAATAGCCCGAGGCTTTTACAGTCAGGACAGAGGCGCTGCCGAGCAGCTGGGTCATGGTCAGGCCGTAGGTCCGATCCCGGCCGTTCTGCTTGATGGCCGCGAGGGGTTCCATGAGGTTGTTGATGCCGCGGTGCTCACGAGTGAGGCCATCGTAGGCCATGAACATATCCAGGGTGGTGCTGCTGGCCACCTGCCAGGTGAGTTTGCCCAGGTACTTGGGGTTTTCCGTTACCACTGGTTCTGCGGCACCTACTGGAGCATTGGAGTTGTACTGTTTCTCCGCAGAAACGAAGTACCAGAGTCTGTCTTTCACGATGGGTCCACCGATGTTCACGTTCACATCCCAGTCCTTGGCCGGAATGGAACTGTCCACGAGTCGAGAGTCCTTGAGCTTGGGGCTCGAGCGCCAAGCATCGGGGCTGTAGTACCCGTTCATGCTGCCATCCAGCTTGTTGCCACCGCGCTTCACGAGCGAGTTGATGTAGCCACCGTTGAAGCCGCCATATTCAGCAGAGGCGCCGAGACCGCCTACCTGGATTTCCGAAAACCAATCGGGGTTTACATAAACGTACTGGCTGCCGTAGAGCGCATCGCCCACGTTGATGCCATCAATGAGGTAGGCGTTGGAATTACTACGGTCCCCTCCCCAGGCCACGCCGTTGTTGATGCCAGGGGTCAGGTTCATCACGCTGGTGAGATCCCGCTTCACGGGCAAGGATTCCAGCATCTCGGTGTTGAAGGTCGGGCTGGTTCCCACTGGACTAGCAGAGAGAGAAACGGCGGTGTCCATGACGACTACGGTGGCGCCTGCTTGGTCCAGTAGCTTGAAGTTGAGACTGATGGTGTTGGAGAGGGTAAGGACGACTTCCCGGGCTTGGGTGGTGTAACCAGCAGCTTCCACGGTTACGCGATACTTCCCCGGAGGTAGCACCGGCACTCGGAAGCCGCCGTTGGCACTGGTTACCGCGCTGCGGCTGCCCATGAGAGCTTCAGAGGTCAAGCGCAGGGTAGCGCCAGCGATGGGCACCCCTGCCGCATTCTTGACCTCCCCCATGAGGGCCGAGGTGGTAGAGCTCTGGCCGATTAGCGCCGCACCGGCGCCGGCAGCAAGCAGATGACAGATCAGTCGGGATGGGATTGCCACGGGGGCCTCCATGAACAAAACGGTTCAAATATGGAACAGTATGAACAATCATGTTCACACTCGGAGATGCGTCAAGGTATTTTTGAACAAAAATTTTCACAGGGAACCGATGGGTTCCACTGTCCTGTTGCTGGGGCTAATGCGCCGCGGCAAGGGAACTGGTCGAGAACTGGCTGGGGCGGCGTACCAGTCGGGACTGCTGGTGGCATAGTGGGAGTGAACAGAATGGCTCAATCCGTGACCAGAACTCAGGTTCCCCAATCCTTCATGGACCGTCTCGCCCAGAAAATGAGCGAGCTCACGGGAGGTCAGCGCCTTATTGCCAATCGTCTACTGGTGGAGCCTGAGGCCGCTTTCGCCACAGCGGAGCGGCTTGCAAAAGAAGTAAAGGTCAGTGTGCCGACGACCGTGCGGTTCGCTCAGGCGCTGGGCTATTCGGGCTATGGAGAGATGCGCCATGCCTTGGTGACGGAGGCCCGGGAAACAAGGGGGAAGCAGGCTCGATTCCTTCAGACTCCCTCCAGCGCCATGCAAACCCTGGAGGAAGTCCTCCATCGGGACATCGCGAACATGGAACTGACCTTCCATCAAGTGGAGAGTCGGGCGCTCGAGGAGGGGGTGAAGGCGCTTTCGGCGGCCCACCAGCGAGTAATTTTGGGCCGAGGGATCTCCTCCCACATGGCGGGTGTGATGGCCTACCTCCTGGCCCAAGTGGGACTAAGTTCCGTGGCCGACCAAAGTGTGGATTTCGCAACCCAGATTTCTCGCCTTTCTTCAAAAGACCTGTTGGTTGCCTTCAGCTTTCACCCCTACTCCAGAGAAACGTTGGATGCCGTGGGCTATGCCAGGGAGCGTCGGGTGCCCATTCTGGGCTTTACGGATCGTCCCGATGCACCGCTTACCAAACTCGCGACTTGGGCCTTTTCGCTTTCCGGGGAGAACCTGCTGTACTCCCACAGCCTCGCGGGCTTCATGCTGATGGCTAATACCTTGGCGGTTCTTGCCGCGTCGAAGGATGCCGCTAAGAATATCCGCCGATTCAAAGAGGCGGAGCGCATTTCACAACCCCTGTATCACACCGAGGGTTGAAGCATTTCCCGCGTGATTGGCACGCGGCCTAAGGCTTCAAGGCGAAATATCCGAATTGAGATGTTCCACATCAGTGAGCGATAACCCAGGCTAGGCTTGTCTATATGAGCGCGAAGAACACCCTTGTCACCCGATTGCACGCAACGAGAGGTCTGTCCGCCAGTCAGCGCCGGATTGCGACATGTCTGCTCGCCAACCTCGGCGAGGCGGCCTTCTGGGGGGTGGAAGAGGTGGCTGAGCGAGCGGAAAGCAGCGTGGCCACTGTGGTGCGGTTTGCTCAGAAGCTAGGCTACCGGGGCTTCATGGAGATGCGTCAAGCGCTGGTGGCCCAGGCTAAGGCCAAAACTGCCCCGGAGGACCGACTCTTGCGCGCCCCTCGAGAGGCCGCGGCCATGCTGGTGGAAGTGGCTAAACAGGACATGCTGAACATCGAGCGAACGGTGCAGGGCATCAATGAAGACCTGCTCAAGAACCTCGTGCTCCGCATTGAGCGGGCTCGTCACCGGGTGCTGGTGGGCCATGGCGTGTCCCACATCATGTCCGAGCATCTTTGCTACTTGTTGACCATTTCGGGCTATGTGGCCGTGGCCGGCAATCCGGCGGAATACGCCAGACAGGTCGCGAACCTGGGCCCCCGCGATCTGCTCGTGGCCTTCAGCTTTCCGCCATACTCCCAGGAGACACTGGATGTGGTGGACTACGCGCGGAAACGCCATGTCCCCATCATCGCCTTCACGGATGGATTGGATTCACCCCTTGCTCGCTACGCGGACATCACCGTGCCCGTGGCGGGCGAAAACCTGATGTTTACCCACAGTATCGCCGCCTACGCGGTGGTCTCCCACGCCATCGCCGCCGCCCTGGTCTCCAAGGACCGTGAAGCGGCCATCAAGCGACTCTGGGAAGCTGAGCGCGTTGCCAAGCCGCAGTTCAGCGAGGAGTAGGCCGGAAGTTTTTTTGTCATCTCTGGCGCAGAAAGGCCTCAAGGGCAGTTGCCACCTTCTCTGCGGTGGCATTGAGCGCATCGGGATTCGCTCGGAGGGTGATGCCGAATTCTAGCTGCACGGCGTCAATTCCATCGGAGTTGCCTTTGCCATAGGTGGCCACGATATGACCGCCATTGTAATTGGGTGATTCCGCCTGGTTGGCGAGGGCAGGCTGCAGAGCGAGGCCCTGGGCGCCGAGTTCACCCAGAAAACCCCCGCTGCCACAGAGCAGGGGAAGGTCCGCCGTCAGGCCATCCCGGGTGCCACGATAGACGATCAGCACATCCTGGCTCTGGCCATGGAGATCGATCAGGAGAGCTTTGCGCGAAGGCCTCACGGCGTCCACGGCGCTGCGGAGGGCGCCGTGGTAGGCCTGGTAAAGAGGCGCCACGGCAGTGCTCTCGTATGCCTCCGCAGGGACTCGATTGAAGTCCACGTAATTCCGGCTCACCCTGGCCGCCACCAAGTGCGCCTTCCCGCCGGTGAGGGCCTGCAGTCTAGCCTGGATGGCCTGAGCCAGCTCCAGTGTTTGGATGTCCAGCACGGTGGTGCCCTGGGTGCGCTCCGGTACGCCTGGGGGTGTCAGGGTCCCCCCGTGGGGGGCGCTGAGGACCACCGGTAGGTTCCCTTGCTCAACCAGGAGGTAGGGTGCGGGATCTAGGGGCCGGCCCTGGGACCCTGCGGCGGTCGGTGTAGCCCTCCCTCCGCCGCAGCAGATGCCCCCCAGGGCTCCCAGCAGAATGATCCCCGGGGCCAGGCCGGTGAAACACTTCAGGAGGGTGTCGGGGCTTCGCATGATCACTTACTGCGCGAGGGAACGACGCGCAGTCGCTGGATCTGCCTGACCAGTTCCTTGCGCGTGTCCGTGTTCCCCTCGGTCCGCAGGGCCTCTTCCAGGTCTGGCAGGGCGGCAGTGTATTCGAAGTCCGCGATCACCTCCGCAGCCTTTCGGCGCACCGCAGGCGACCTGTCCCGGAGGAGCCCTTTGGCCCACCGGAAGCCATTGCGGTAGCGGTCCCCGGCCAGGAAGGTCAGGGCATCGAGGGCACGAGCCTCCTCCGGGGCGATCAGCTTCCAAAAGGCATCCTCCTCCTTTGCGTCGTCGTGGAGGATTTCCCGGTCGGTGAATCCTGGGCGGACCCAGGCCGCAGCGTAGGGGACCGTCTCCCGGCCCGCTGCCCAGCGCACCATGCGGGGTACCATCCAGCGCATGCCCGCCGTGGACTCGGGGTGCCCGACGGCGGCGAAGACCCTACCCTTCCCTTGGTACTGGCAGAGCAGGAAAGGTTTGCCAGGGGTCAGACCTGCGGGCGCGCCTTGACCCAGATGAATGTCGCTCAGGAAGTTCGCCAGCACGGTGCAGCCAGGTGAAGGCAGGAATACGGGTCCATCGTGGTACTGGAGGTAGCCTGCCTCCAGCCTGGCAATCTCGGGGAAGTGTCGCTTTCCCTCTTGAGTGAAAGCCACCTTTACGACGGCGCTCCCCCGCTCGTCGTGCTCCATGTCGATGGCCTTGGCGCTGAGCAGGTTCAGGCAGGGATAGGTGGGTGTGTCCGATAGAAGATAGGCGCCCGCACAGATCCCCACCACGCCTCGGCCCTGGTCCCGCACGAAGCCCCGGATCCGCTCCCGAAGACCGGAGCCCAGGTCCAGGTATTCCCTGCTGCCGCTCCCCCCAGGAAAGACGAGAACATCGAGACGCGCGAGGTCCCCGCGGGCGATGGCGATGGAGCAGACCCGCCGGGCTCGGATCCCGGGATCGATCAGCAGGGCCTCAAGCGTCTCAACCACGCAGTCCGGGCTGGCGCCATTCCCCTCGAAGACCCCGACCCGCAGGGGGGGGGCTGCCACGAGCCAGAGACAGGGCAGCAGGGCCATTAGCGTTCCCATAACGGGACCTCTTCGGCCGGCATGGCGCTGACGACAGCTCACTTCCTCGCCTCAGGGACATTCCGTTCTCGGAGCGCCTCCAGCACCCGGGTGTGGGTCTGGGTTGCGAGGCGCTCCTGCAGCTCTCTCCGGGGGGTGCCGGTCTTCAGGCCCTCTCGCACGGCGGTGAAGTTCGCCCGCTCCTGGGCCAGGAAGGGCTCGAGCAGGCCCACCTTGGGGCCGTAGAGCCTTTCCACGGCCATGTAGCGCTTCAGCTCACCGGCCTGTTCGGGGTAGAGGTGGAGTCGTACTCGATCGAAGGCGGCGTGGAGCAGCGCGAAGTCCTTCTGCGCCGCCATCTCCGCCGGAGCGGTGCCGGCCTCGACCCACAGGGGCACGGCCACGCCAGTGACGGGAAGCCCCAGCACCACCCAAGCCGTGCTGAGGGTTGGAGCCTCGCCGGGCTTCACTCCGGCCAGAACAAAACAGGAAGAGGTCTCCTGCCGGCTAAGGCTGTCGCCGATGTAGGCCACGCCGCTGCGGGTCTGGGCAGGGTACGAAGCGATCTTCGTGTTGGCGGTGTCTCGGCAGACCTCAGAAAGGAGGCTCTCCGGCAGCAGGCGTCCCTCTCTCTGCAGCTCCCCTACCAACCCTTGGGCCCGGGCCTCCCGGATGAATCCGGCCCCCTCTCCTTTCGTGCCACTATGGCTGTAGTTGGCCCGGACCAGGAAACCGCCGGCGGCCTCCGCGGCGTTGAAGCGCTTGAATCCCTTGGCATCTGTCTCGAAGTAGGCGGCGCCACCCTTGGCATCCACCACGCCAAAGTTCGCCGCCACGTCGCGCCCACCGAAATTTGAGCGCTCCAGGATGGCCTGGAAGTCCTCTACTGTGGCGCAGGACTGCAGGGCCAGCTTCATCAGTGTGCCCTCCATGGCCGAATCCTCCCCTTTCGTCTCCACGTTGTAGGAGACGTTGTTCATGATGGAGAAACCCTGATCGTTGACCCCGGCCCAGATCTGGAGGCCCGCCACGTCACCGCGATTCACGACGCCGAGGTAGGGATACCGGCCATCCCGGCAGTAGACGACCTGGTTGTGGATGTCCGCCGCATCCCGGTTCTTCCAGAGGATGGGGCGACCATCCTTGGTGGCTTTGCCGGAGATGACGGCGGTGGTGCAGGCCGCTGCGGGCGGCACAGTGAGCAGGAGAAGCGGTAACAGCAAGCCTATGGATTTCAAGGTAACTCCATGCCCCCTGTCGGGAGCGGAAGGGTGTGGAAGGAGTCAATGGGCCGAGCGGGGAGATATCACGAGCCTCGCGAACAGACGGTGCTCCTATTCATGGCAGAGCTCAGGACGTCAGGTGGATAGGAGGCCGTCTAGAAATTCACGCGGAACCCGAAGCGCAGCGTACGCGGTGCCTGCCAGGCATTGGGCTTCAGGTAATCACTGTTGATTTCAGAAGGATCTCCCGGGAGCGGCGCGCGGTCTGGGAGGGGATCGGCATTGGAGCGGGTCTGATAGGTCACGGTCTGGCCCCAGTTGAACACATTGAAAACATCGACATAGGCCTCCAGTCTGACCTTTGGTCCGAGCTGGAAGGGCTGACTGATGCGCAGATCAAAGTAATTTAAGGTGGGGTATTTCTGCGAACCGCGGGGTTCGGCAAAGATGTTGCCGTAGAAGTTGCCCCCCAGATCATAGAAATCCGCATACACGGTCCGGGTCCACCGCTGGCCGTTGAGGGAGGTGAAGGTCGGCGTGATCCGCGTCTTCAGCCTCGGCACCTCATAGCTGCCCCGCAGCTTGATCTCGTTGTCGGCAACGCCGCCGAGCTTCCCGTCCGCATTGGTCAGGTAATTCGGGTTCTCAAAGGTGGAGTCCCCCGCCCGGATGCTGGAGGCGTTGCCGTAGGCCCGGGCCCGGGTGTAGCTCACGATCAGGCTCCAGCGGTCCGCCAGTTTCCGTTCCAGGGCCAGGGTCCAGGAATAATAGGCTCGCTTGGCGCGATCGCTGTTGTGGATGTACCAGTCCTGATCCCCATAGTTCAGGTAGTCGGTGATGACGATGGGGCGATTCGCCACCGGGTCGTAGATGAAATGCGGACTCGGGTCGATCTCCAGCTTCATATCCTCGCGGATCAGCGACTGTTTCCAGTTCCGGTAGATCCAGGTGCCTGAGAGCGACCACTTTGAGTTCAGCTGTGCTTCGTAGGAGACCGTGGTCTCGTCGATGTAGGGCTGCTTGGCGTTGGGGTCGATGCGGCTGGATTCGCCTCCGCGGTCCGATGGAGTGGTGCCCACCAGGTTCACGGGCGGGTTGTGCGGATCTGTGAACACCGTGCCCGAGGCCCAGGTGTAGCGGAGGACGTGGGGATACGCTCCCGGAATCGCCCGGTCCACAAAGGAGGCATCGGCCGCGGAGTAGTAGCGCCCCCAATGCAGCTTCAGCATCTGCCGCTGATCACGGGTCACCGCGTAGGTCAGGCCAAATCGGGGGGCGAGCGTACTCGTGTTCCAAAGTTCCGCACCGCCCTTGGGGCGGATCTTGAACTGCTCGAAGCGCAGACCCGGACGCAGGGTCAGGCGATCGTTCAGGGTCCAGGTGTCCTGGATGAACAGGGTTGTGCGATCCAGCCACTCCCTGACCTCGGCCGGATCAAAGGTCTGGGCATACCGCGTAATGAAGGGCGAGAGCGCGTCGCCGAGGTCGGCCTTCAGGATGTAGCCCCCGGGGTTGCGCTGGATGGTTTCGCTGGAGGCCTGCTCACGCTCGATTCCAAGGCGGATGGCGTGACTGTCGGCGGCGCTTATAAGGCCCGACTTGAAGTAGTCAAAGGTGGCAGAAACGCTGTTGCGGGAGCGTTTGTTGTACTCCACTAGGTCCACGTTGTTGAAGTAGTAGTAGCCGTCCACTTCCAGGGACGGTGTTTCCCCGTTGTAGGGAAGCACGTTGTATTCCCCGGTAAACCCGTTGGCCTTCAGGGTCATTACCAGGTTCTGGCCCAGGCTCTGAGTCCAGGTCAGGGTGGCGTAACGGCTGGGGCTCTCCTGATACCCGCCCGCTTGGGGTTCGTAGACCCCCCAGGATTCCCGGGTGTACTTGTGCTCGATGTTACGCGTGTCGTACTCGAAGAGGCCCTCTAGCGTGGCTGTGGGGAGCGCCTGCCAGGTCAACTTGCCCAGGAAGCGGTTACTCTTTACCTGCCGTGGAAGGTCGGTACCAATGTTGGTGGTCTCGTTGTTCTCTCGTTCAGCAGAGACGAAGAACCACAGCCGGTCCTTGATGATCGGGCCACCGATGTTCAAGGAAAGGTCCCAGTTTTTCGAGTCGGGAATGCGTTTGTCCTCCGGTGTCCAGGCCCAATCCTTGTTGCTGCTCTTGGCCTGCCAGTTGGATGCGTCGTAATAGGAGCTGGCCACTCCCGAAAAGGCGTTCCCGCCTCGCTTGACGACTGTGTTGATATAGCCGCCCGTGAAACCTCCGTACTCCGCCGACGCCCCGATGCCCCCCACTTGGACTTCATCGAACCAGTCGAGATTGGTGTAGATCCATTGGGTCCCCCCGGAGGGATCCCCAACATTGATGCCGTCCATCAGGTAGGCGTTGGCGCCCCGATTAGTGCCACCCCAGGCACTGCCGGCATTGACGCCCGGCGTGAGATTGAGGATGTCGCTCAGGGAGCGGCTGCTGGTGGGAAGCTGACTGATGGCATCCACTCGATAGTTCTGGGTCACGCTCGTTGCGACTCCCTCTACACCCGACGCCGCGGCCAGCACCTCCACTGTTGCAGCCGCTGCGGCCTGGAACTTCCAGTTCACCGTGGATGTGCGCCCCAGTTCGAGGATCTCCAACCCGCTAAGGGCCGGATAACCCGGGGCTTCCACTGTGATTTTGTATAGCCCAGGAACCAGCATGGGGAAGCGATAGCTGCCGTTCTCGCTGCTTCGCGTGGTGCGCTCTCCACCGATCATGGCCGCGGAGGTGATCCGCATGAGGGCTCCCGGAAGGGCCTTGCCGGTGGCATCCCGGACCACACCGGACAGGGCCGAGGTGGTGGCGCCCTGGGCGATCAGTGTTACCGGCGAGCCAATCAATCCGAGGATGAGGAGGGGAAGGAAAGCGCGGGGTTGCTTCATGGGAGGCTCCAGAAATAAATTTTCGGCAATATTGCTTTAGCGACAATGTATTACCGGTCATAGGCTTGTCAAGCAGATTGAGTGTTTTCCGCCCCGGAAACATCTTCGGCCTCTGCTGGAACCCTTTTCATCACCTCGGGGTAGGCTGTTTTCATGAGCCCCAAGACCCGTACCTTTCTCGCGCGTATCCACCAGATCGAAAATCTCTCCGCCGGTCATCGGCACATCGCGGAACTGCTCCTAGGCCATCCCCAGGACTCACCCTTCTGGGGCATTGAAGAGGTCGCGGAGCGTGCCGAGACCAGCCCCTCAGCCGTGGTCCGCTTCGCTAAGCGACTGGGCTACTCGGGTTTCGCGGAGCTCCGCCAGCACCTTATCGCCGAAATGCGGGTTCGCGCCCACGGCGAGGACCGCCTCCTGGCGGCCCCCAAAGGCATCACGGCGACCCTTGCGGAGGTGGCCCGACACGACATCCAGAATCTACACCGTCTGTCTCAAGTCCTGGACGAGAAGCAGCTGAACGGTGTTGTCCGGTGTCTGGAGCGAGCCCATCACCGGGTGCTGATCGGGCACGGTATCTCCTGGGTGATGGCCCAGCATCTGGGCTACCTGCTCACGGTCTCAGGCATGGTCTCCGTGGCTGGAAATCCAGCCGAGTTTGCGCGCCAAGTGGCCAACCTCAGCCTGAAGGATGTGCTCGTGGCTTTCAGCTTCCCACCCTACTCCCAGGAGACGCTCAATGTCGTGAACTTCGCCCGCAAAGGCGGCGTTCCGGTAATCGCCTTCACGGATCGTTTGGATTCTCCCCTCGCCCTCCGTGCGACCCACGCCCTCGCCGTGCCCGGGGAAAACCTCTTTTTCTCCCACAGCCTTTCGGCCTTCAATGCCCTCGCGCACACCCTTGCCACAACGCTGGCCAGCCGCAATCCCGAGCGCGCCCTGGGCCGCCTGCGGGAAGCCGAGCAGGTGGCCGAGGCTCAGTTCACCGAGGACTGGAAGGGCTGATCAGGGCAGGGGCTTGCGGGTCGAGAGTTCCAGGCGCTGCCCTTCGCCGAGGAGATGCACGCGGAGATCCGTGAAGGTACCCTGTGCGGTCCTGATCGCGCCGGGATCCAGGACGATCACCCTGCGGTTTCCGACCACCTTCGCCACGCCATCCTTCACCTGGAGGGCAGTCTCCTCATCGATCCCCAGGGCGAGGTGGTCCGGATGTTCCATGGCCAGACTGAGGAGGCGGTTGTGGCGACTGCGGCGGAGGAAGTGCTGATCCACGATGCAGCCGGGCAGGAAGCCGAGGCCATCCCGGGTTTTGTAGGTACCGGGGGCGGTTTCGCTCAATTCGTCGGTGCCCACGAGCATGATGCGGCTCATCATGGCGGCCCCGGCGCTGGTGCCCCCCACACAGGCACCCGCCCTATACTTGTCCAGGATCAGCTGGTGCAGTGCCGTGCCGCCGATCTTCTCCACGATCCGATTCTGATCACCGCCCGTGAACCAGAAGCCCGTGCAGTTGCGAACAGACTCCCACTGGCCCGCCGCCTCCGCCTCGGCCCGATGGCGGGGGTCCACGACTATCGGAATGGCACCCAATTTTTGGAGGGTCACGACCATATTCTGGGCGGCCTCCTGGGGCACCCCCGAGGCCGCAGGCAGCACTGCGATGTGAGCGCCTTTCCCACCAGATGCTTCCACAAAGGCTTGGTAGACCGAGGCAGGCAACTTCCCGCCGCCGGCTATGACCAGGGTTCCCGTGGGAACCTGGGCCAGCAAGGCCTGACTCAGGGCGAACAGGGCGCAGAGGAAGGCTCGTTTCCGGAGCATCGAAACCTCAAAACGAAAGGCAGGGCCCGGAGACCCCGCCTTGGATTGGAACCGAAAATCAGAACTTCAACTTGAAGCCCAGCCGCACGCGGCGTGGGTCATCGGTGTAGACCGGATTCTGGTAGCTGTCCAGAGCATAGACATCGGCCACTCCCGGTGTGGAGCCGAAGTCGGCCTCGAATGCGGCGCGGCCTTCATCGCCGTATTCATAGGCCTTGCCGTCGTTCAAGAGGTTGAACACATCCAAGAAGAACTCCGCTTTCACGCGCTTGGAGAGGTAGAGGTCCTGGGAGATGCGCAGGTCCAGCAGGCGGCGACTTGGGTAGGCCGCGCTACCCAGGGGGGCCGCATTGATGTAGAGGGCGTTCTGGTTAAGCTCGAAGACATTGGCGCCCATGTCGATGGTGGGCGTGTAGCGCTCACCGCTCAGGTAGGTGAAGGTCGCCGAGAGCCGGGTCTTCCAGGCCCAGGGAAACTCGTAGACGCCGCGCACGCGGGCCTCCCGGTCGTTCACATAGGGGAGGCGTCCATAGGAATTGATCTGGGCGTTGGGGTCGTTGAAGTTGTTCAGCGATTGCGCCGCGCTGTCCGAGTAGTTGCCCTCGGCCTTGGACCAGGTGAAGGAGGCACTGAAGCTCCAGTGGTTGAGCATGGGGCGTTCGGCCGAAATCGTGAGCATCCGGTAGTAGTTCTTGGCGTCCGCTGCGTTGGTAAGCAGGAACTTGTGGTTACCGCCTCCCAGGGAAGCCGGATTGGGATCACCCAGGATGCGGCTGGTGATGTAGGTGCGGTAGGTCTGCCCAGTCAGCGGGCTGGCGACATCCATCGTGTCCACAATGTAGGCGGGGTTGCTCCAGCTGGGGTCGTTCTGGACCAGGATGTCCTTCTTGGCGCGGTAGACCGCCGTGAGGCCCAGGTTCCACTCGCGACCCAGCTTGAAGTCGTAGCTGAAGAGCACCTCGTCCGTGTAGGGCTGCTTGTGGTTGGGGTCGAGGGTGGAAACGTTGAAATTGTATGCATAGTAGTAGTCCCCACCCCCGACTGTTGTATCCACCGGAATCAGGGTCGGATTGTAGGGACTCACGATGTCGCTGCTCCCTCCCCAGTAGAAGACATTGGTGTTCTGATAGACACCAGGGATGGCGCGCTGGAAGTAGTCGGAGCTCATGGCCGTGTAGTAGCGCCCCAGGTGCAGTTTGGCCACCTGGCTCTGGTCTTCGGTGACATTGAAGGTGAAGCCCAGGCGCGGCGCCAGGGTGCTGGTGCTCCAGATCTTTTCGCCACCCTTGGCACCCCCCTTGTTGATTTCGTAGCGCAGACCCGGACGCACCTGGAGGCGGGAGTTCACCGTCCAGTTGTCCTGCACGAACAGCGAAACCCGCTCCATGTCGGTATTCACATCCCGTCCGGCCCCGGTAATCGCACGGTAGGGGCGAAGGTAGAAATTCACATCATCTGAGGTCCTAACTCGCGCACGGTATGCGGTTCCAGTAGGACCAGCGATCCAGCGTTTCTCCTCGTTCGTGGACTTTTCTACCTCAAAGCCCATGCGCACGGCATGGCTGTCGGCCGCGCTCAGAATGCCCGTGCCGAAGAGATCGAAAGTGCCCGATAAAGTGTGGCGACTCCGGCCATTCTCCCGGAGCAGGTTGCTGCGCCGCACATTGCCCCAATACCTCTTTCCAATGAGTTCTGGGTAGGCGATTTCGGATAAGCCTTCTGCTGTAACAACCCCGGCTCCAAGCCCGGGAACCCCGCGAGGTTTGGTTGGGAATAGAACATCGTCGTATATAGAATCCGTGCTGTTGATTTCCAGGGAATAGCCACCTGGATTGTATGAAGACCGGTCATCCCGCGCACTGAGGCCGGCGTACCGGAGGGTCATCACGCTCTGACCGAAGGCTTGGGTCCAGGAGGTGGTGAAAAGCGTGCTGGGGCTGTCCTGCATCTGGGTGGCGTTCTTGGCGTAAAAGCGATCCGCGTAGCGGTTTTCCCGATCGACGGAATCGTATTCCAGGAAGGCGTCCCAGGTGGCGCTGGGCAGGGCCTGCCAGGTGATCTTTCCGAGGAAACGGGGATTGGTGAGCTTCACGGGGAAGTCCACGCCCACGGGCGAATCCTGGGCAGAGTCGGTGTTGGATTCGGCTGACACGAAATACCACAGCTTGTCTTTGAGGATGGGCCCGCCCACGCTGGCGGAGATGGAGCGGTATTCGCCGTCATACAAGGCACGGTCGGCGGGCGCGATGCGGTCGTTGCTCCGCAGGGCCGCCCAGGAATTTTTCTGGTAGTAGACGCTCACGGCGCCTTCTAGGGTGTTGCCGCCGTTCTTCACCACGCCGTTAATCACGGCGCCTGAGAAGCCCCCGAATTCCGCTGAAGCCCCGAGGCCGCTCACCTGCACCTGGCTGAACCAGTCCGGGTTCGCATAGACCCACTTCTCACCGCTCTTGGAGTCGCCGACATTCAGGCCGTCGATGGTGTAGGAGTTGCCGTAGATATCACCGCCCCAGGCCTTCACCGCCGCGCCGCTGGTGGTGTCGGTGACATTGACGCCAGGAGTCAGGGCCGCCACCTGGGTCAAGTCCCGCCCCGTGGGTACATTGGCCAGGACTTCGGCGCTGAGGCTAGTGGAAACCCCCACGGCCTCAGTGCCGGCCATGGCGGTGGCGTCGCCGATAACCTCCACCGTAGCGGCTGCGGCGGGCTGGAACTTCCAATTCACCGTAGAGGTGTTACCCAGTTCCAGGATCTCAAGCCCGCTCAGCGTGGGGTACCCGGCCGTTTCCACTGTGATTTTGTAGAGTCCCGGGGCCAGCATGGGGAAACGGTAGCTGCCATTGGGGCTGGTGCGGGTCGTGCGCTCCCCTCCGATCATGGCCCCCGAGGTTATCCGGACCAGGGCTCCGCCCAAGGCTTGGCCCGATGGATCGCGTACGACTCCTGTGAGCGCGGATGAAGTTGTACCCTGCGCCATTAGGACGGTCGGGACAGCCACGAGAGAAAGGGCCAGGATGCTGAGGGTTCGGGCCATGATGACTCCTGAAAAAAATTTGCATGAGTGTTTCGCTAATGAAAAATTATCTCCATGCAAACGGGAGTCAAGAAAAAAATGAAATTATTTTTTCACTCACATAGATCCTCCTCCGTCCCGCCGGCTTAAGCCCCCGCAAGACCCTGTGAGCGTAAGCTCTCCGCTTGGCTGGATGTAGTAGGCCTCCGGCCGCGGGCTGGAGCAGCGCCCCCCGCCCTCTGTGGAATTCAAGCTCAGGTGGTTTTCAGGCAGGTCAGTGCTTCCTGCAGGCAGGCTTCCCAGGTTTCATCCGGGGTCTCTACCAGGAAGAACTCCACGACATTGTTGGCTGGGTGGGCCTCGCCATGGGCCGCCCAAGCCTCAAAAAGAGCATCCAGGGGGTTGCGATCTAGTTTGTTGGCCCGGTGCTTGTGGGCTTTGCGGACTCGATCGGGGTCGGGGCCTCGCATAGCGAGGCCTACCCGGGGCGCGGCATGGAAGCTGAAGACCTGGGACCAGACCGTTCCGACCCGCTGGTCAAAGTGCAGGTAGGCGCCGTGATTCGAGGATGTGAGCGTAAGCCTGCGGGCGGAGCCCTGCCAGGCGGCCGCCCACCGGAGCAACAGGGCTTCAGCTCGGGCGCGCTCCTGGGGGTGTCTCAGGGAGGTCCGAGCAGCATCGAGAAAGGGTTCAAGCAGCTCCAATGGGCGCTCCGGAAGAATTTACTTGCACCAAGTTAACCCCAAGGTGGGATTCCCCGAAAGGAATAGGGTAGGCTCCATGTCTGCTTTCTCGAAAAACCCCCTGGATGACCCTCAACCTTCCCAGCAACTTCCGACGGCGTCCGCCGTGGTGGATGATCCCGACCTTCGGGATCGGGGGGGCATTGTGGGTGGTCGGAGTCTACCACTGGGGGCCTAGCCTCACTGGGGGCGCTATTCAGGGGGTGCTCCTGCTAGGGCTGGGGGTCCTCGCGATCATTGCGGCCTTGGTGATTCATACCCATGTGCAAGCCAGCCTGAGGGCCGCTGTCCAAACGGCGCGGCAGTTCGCGGAGCGTGACTTTCAGGGGTTCCTGGAACTGCTGCCTGTGGGGGCGGCCATTACGGACGCTCAGGGGCGGCTGGTGTGGTGTAACCAGAAAGGGTTGGAGTTCTTCGGCTTGGAGGCCGCAGAGGCGAAAGGGTTGGACTGGACCCGGGCAGAGGCTCTGGTCCTGCAGCCGGACGGCAACCCAATGGAAGTGGCTGAGCAGCCTTTGGTGAGGGCGCTGGCCACCGGTCAGAGTGTGCGCGATGTGGTGTTGGGCCTAGAGCGGAGTTCGGATGGTAATTGGGTCTGGGCCTCGGTGTCGGCAGAGCCCCGGGTAGATGCGATGGGGGCGATTCGCGAAGTGATTCTGACCTTCGAGGATGTCACCCAGAAGCGCACTGCAGAAACGGAGCTCGCGATTCAGACCTTCCGGGATCGACTAACTTCGTTGCCCAACCGTACCCTTTTCATGGAGCGCCTCACCCAGGCCATCCTCCGCACCGAGCGACGGAAACTGGCCACTGCAGTGCTTTTCATCGACCTTGATCGATTCAAGGTGGTGAATGACAGCCTGGGCCATGATTCCGGGGATCACCTCCTGATGCACATGGCCAAGCGTCTCCGAGGGTGCCTGCGCCCCGAAGACACAGTGGCCCGTCTCGGGGGCGACGAGTTTGTCATCCTGTTCGAGGATCTGGCCTCGGTCAACGATGGCCTGCGGGTGGCGGAGCGTATCTCCGAGAGCATGCAGGTGCCCTTCCCCATCAACGGCCAGGAGATTTTCACCACATGCAGCATGGGCCTCGCCCTTTGTTCTGCTGCCGATACCATCCCCTCCGAGTTGGTCCGGGATGCGGAAGTGGCCATGTATCGGGCCAAGGCGAAAGGGGAAGGCAGCATCGAGATCTTCGATCCCAGCATGAATGCCCAGGCCCTGGAGCGTTTTCAGATGGAAAGCGAGCTGCGACGGGCCATCGAGCGGGAGGAGTTCATTCTCTTCTATCAGCCCCTGATCTCACTTCGCACGGGGTTCATTGAAGGCTGGGAGGCCCTGGTTCGCTGGAAGCATCCCGAGCGGGGCATGGTGCCCCCATTGGATTTCATCTCCCTGGCTGAGGAGACCGGACTCATCGTCCCCATCGGGAAATGGGTGCTGGAAGAGGCCATGCGCCAGGCCAGCGGCTGGAATGATCGATTCCCGTCAGATCCGCCCCGGCTCATGAACGTGAATATTTCGGGCCGACAATTCCAACAGAAAGAGCTCATTACTACGGTCACAGAGGCCCTGGACGCCAGTCATTTCCAACCTTCCTGCCTCAAGCTGGAGATCACCGAGAGCGTGATGATGAAGGATCCTCTGGCCAGCCTTGAGGCCATGAAGGTTTTTCGAGGGCTCAATATCCACTTGGTCATCGATGATTTCGGCACCGGCTACAGCTCTCTCAGCTACCTGAAGAGGTTTCCCGTGGACACCCTTAAGGTGGACAAGAGTTTTGTGGATGGGCTCGGGAAGGATGCCGAGAGCACAGCTATCGTGGGCGCCATCATCTCCTTGGCCAAGTCCCTGGGGATGCGGGTGACGGCTGAGGGAATCGAGACTGAGGCGCAGCTCGCGCGTCTTCGACTTCTCAACTGTGATCAGGGTCAGGGCTACTTCTTCTCCCGGCCGTTGCCCGCCGCTCAGGCAGAAGACCTGCTTGCGAAAAATCCGGCCTGGTAAGGAAATTTTTCGGATTCCCCTTCCTCCCCACGCCCGCTCCTGCTAAACCTTTGAGACCCCCCAAGGCCGAGGCCTCCATGATCAAGATCGATATCGCCAACACCCTGATGCAGACCCTTCCTATCTCCAAGGCCACGGCCCTGCAGGTAGTGGACCTCCTGACCGAGCGCATGAAACTGGCCTTACTGGAAGGTGAGCGCATCGAAGTGCGCGGCTTTGGCGTCTTCGAGCCTCGTCCGCGCAAGCGCGGTCTGGGCCGCAACATCAAGACGGGACAGAGCGTGGAGATTCCCAAGGGGAAGAGCATCCGTTTCAAGCCCGGCAAAGACCTCCGCGACATCGAAGTGAAATAGCAGTTCCGGGCCTTACTGTTTACGGCCCTGGGCGAGCATGATCATTTCCCGCAGGGTCTTGGCCATGGTCATGGCGGAGACGCCGGTGCTGTCGTAGTGGGGCGCCAGCTCTAGACAATCCATACCCACCAAGCGCTGGCCTTGGAAACGCTTGAGACCTGCGATGAGCAGCTCCCAGCCGATGCCGCCTGGCTCGGGTGTGCCGGTGCCTGGGTACAGGCTGGGATCCAGCACATCCATGTCCAGGGTGATGTAGATGGGTCGATCACCGAGCTGGGCCAGAACCTCGTCGATGGCCTCTAGGGTGAAGGGGCGAAGGGTCTTGTGCTGCTGGGCGAGATGCCACTCCTCGATGGAGCCGCTGCGGATGCCAAACTGGAAGAGATTCCCATAGCCGATGCGATCCGCAGCTCGGCCGATGATGGTGGCGTGAGTGAGGGGATCACCCCAGAGGTCCGGCCGCAGATCCGCATGGGCGTCGAAGTGGATAAGTGCCAGATCGGGGTGTTCCTCATAGGCGGCGAGGATGAGAGGTAGGGCCACCAGGTGCTCTCCGCCGAAGGCGATGGGGAACTGCCCCTTGGCGCGGATCTCTTTAACCGCTGAAGCGATATCCGCCATGACACGCTCCTTCTGACCTGGAGGCAGGAAGAGATCGCCGTAATCCGCGAACTTGATGTCCAGCAGGCTCTGCTGCTGGTAAAAGCTGAACTCCTCCATGCCGAAGGAGGCCTCGCGCACGGCGAAACCCGCAAAGCGTGAACCCGCCTTGAAGGAGCTGGTGCCATCCCAGCAGACCCCGAAGAGCGCAATATCGGCTTCCTCGGGTTCGCAGGAGCCCAGGAAGAGGGGGAGGACGAATTCGTGGGACATGGGGACTCCAAAAGAATTCACCACGGAGAACTGGAGTTCACAGAGGGGACACGGAGAAAAGCTTGTGCTTCCTTCTCTGTGTTCTTTCTCGGTGCCCTCCGTGTCTTCGTGGTGGATTAGTTCTCTTCCAACCCGATCTGCTCCCACTGCACCCCGAAGTGCTCCAGGATCGCCGTGCGTTCGGCCTTTTCCTGTTCGGCGATGCTGGCGTAGGGGCGCAGGAAGACCACGCGGCGGACCCCGCGACGCACCAAGGCCCGGGTGCAGGTGAGGCAGGGTTCATCGGTCACGTAGGCTATGGAAACGAGGCCTGCGGAAAAGCCCAGGGCGTTCTCTTCTGCGTGGCTGGTATGCAGACAGCGCTGGTTGGGATTACAGGTCTCCGGGGTGCAGTGGGGCATGCCTGGGAGGGCGCCATTGAAACCTCCCGAGGCGATGCCACCATCGGGCCGCAGCAGAATACAGCCCACCTTCAGCCGACAGCAAGTGCCCAGGCGACTGATCTCGAGAGCCATGCGAAGGAAGACCTGATCCTTGAGGGCAGCGCGCCGTGTGGACATGGATGAGCTCCAAAAACCGAATTCATCGGGAAACGTCGAATCCTACGGAATGGGTCGGCCCCTCGCTGTGGTCGATCCAAGCCACCTGGGCGCCAAAGGCGCGGGCCAAGTGGTGTATGCCATCGCGTGTCTCAGGGGGCATAGCTAGGCGGAACTCGGGGTGCATGGAGATCCGTAGGGTCGCACCGCGCAGCTTCTCCCCTAGACGGGCGATCTCGCGGTAGACGGAGAGCAGGGCGGTTTCGGGGCTGATTCGCCGACCAGACCCCTCGCAGTGGGGACAGGGCGAGGTCAGAATGCGATCCAGGCTGGGGCCTGTGCGTTTACGAGTCATCTCCACCAACCCGAAGTCGCTGATCTCCACGGCTCGCGCATGGTTGCGGTCACGTTTCAGCTCCTCCTGGAGTCGGGCCATCACGGCCTCGCGATGGGCCGCCTCCATCATGTCGATAAAATCGATGACGATGATGCCGCCTAGATTGCGCAGGCGCAGCTGGCGCACGACCTCGGGGATGACTTCGAGGTTGGCGTGGAATACGGTTTCTTCCAGATCCTTCTTCCCCACGAACTTACCGGTGTTCACGTCTACACTCACCAGGGCTTCGGTCTGGTTGATGACGATGGAGCCGCCGTGCTTGAGGAAGACCTTGGGGTGGCGGGCCTGGTCGACTTCCTTCTCGATGCCAAAAGCGTCGAAAATGGGCAGGTCGCTGGTGAAGTGCTTCACCCGGCTGGCCCATTCGGGGTGGAGTCGCGTCACAAAGTCCACTACCTCCTGGTAGGTATCCGTGCGGTCCACCCAAAAACTGGCGACCTCTTCCCGGAAGAGGTCCCGCAGGACCTTCTGCAGGAGCCCAGAATCCTGCCATACGAGGCAAGGGGCCTGGCAGCAACCACCGCGTTCTTGCACCTCGGCCCAGAGCTCCCGAAGCGAGGCGACGTCAGAGACGAGGTCCTCGTCCTTTTCGCCGATGGCTGCCGTGCGCACGATGAAGCCCTCTCCGGGCTGGGCGTGGCTCTTGATGAGCTGGCGAAGGCGATCCCGCTCATCAGGGTCGGTGATCTTGCGACTGATGCCCACATGCTCCACGCCGGGCATGAAAACCAGGAAGCGCCCCGGAAAGCTGATATGGCGGGAGAGCCGTGGCCCCTTGGTGCCGATAGGATCCTTCACGACCTGCACCAGCACTTCCTCGCCTTCCTTGACGGGAGGAAGGGTTACTGGGGGCGTTTCGTATTCCAAGAGGTCGTCGTGGTCTTCTTCCTCGGCGGCATCCTCGGCCCCAAGACGGTGTGCCTCGGGCTCGTCCAGGTAGAGAAAGCCATCCTTGGGGCCACCGATGGCCACAAACGCGCTCTGCATCCCCTGGAGCAGCTTAGCCACCCGGCCCTTGTAGACATCCCCCACTTGACTGAGGTGGGAACTGCGTTCGATGAAGAGCTCGCAGACTTGCCCGTTCTCGAGAAGGGCAATGCGAGTCTCCAGGGGGGTCGAGTTGACCACCAGAGACCGGCGGACTTCCATGG
>JFJP01012196.1_pt1 | contig 20992 bp, 18 predicted proteins | sample 431651 | NCBI WGS metagenome assembly JFJP01 (sample SAMN02602958, study PRJNA72255) | Microbial mat metagenome, whole genome shotgun sequencing project. | biome: fresh water; feature: sink hole; material: water; isolation source: purple microbial (photo- and chemosynthetic) mats found in...
GTTTGTCAAGACCGTGAAGGAAGAGAAGCGGGAAGAGAAAAAGAAGGAAGAAGTAAAAGGGAAAAAGGCTGCTGAGAAGAAGGCGGCTCCTACGAAAAAGGCATTGAAGCCTGTGAAGAAGAAAAAAAAGTAGTGTCAGCATCCACCCTGGGCTTTGAAAACTTCGAAGGGCTGAAGAACAAATCTAACGCGAAAAAGGTTATCCAATAAAAACGGAATGCAAAAATAGAATTTTGCATTCCGTTTTTTATCGTACAATTGCATAAATCCAAGGAGGCGCGCATGACCAACACCAATTCCAAACCCGTTTATCGAATTGTGGATTTGCACGAATCAGACCGTCCGCGTGAACGGTTGGCAGCACTGGGTCCGCAGGCATTGACCAATGCCGAGTTGATCGCCATCCTGCTGCGCGTGGGTGTGGTGGGAGAAAATGCCGTCGAGGTGGGTCAGCGCTTGTTGAAAAAATTCGGCGGGTTACTTGGTTTGCATCGCGCGCCCATCACTGAATTGATGGAACAACACGCCATCGGCGAAGCCAAAGCGGCGCAGATCAAAGCCGCCATCGAGTTGGGCAGAAGGCTGACGCTTGAATCGCCCGAAGAACGCGCATCCATCAACAGCCCCGCAGATGCGGCGGCACTCGTTCAATATGAAATGTCCGCGCTGGAGCAGGAACATCTGCGCGTGATTCTATTGGATCGAAAAAATCATGTTTTGGAAACCGTGGAAGTTTATAAAGGCTCGGTTAATTCTTCGCAGGTGCGGGTGGGGGAATTATTCAAGGATGCAATTCACCCGCACCAACATAAACCCATGTAGTTGAATAAAGACTCAAATCATCCATAATCTTTTTACGGATACTAAGATTCAGAGGATAGTGCCTACAAATTACCAGAATTTAGAATCGTAACTAATAGAATCGGGGAGACTGTAGCCGAAACCCGTAGTTCTCGTCTCCGTGGGGGCACACAATATAGGCGCACTTTAGATTTGACTGTGCCAATTAAACAAGGAAGACCATTCAAGACCCCGCGTGGTCAACGCGGGGTCTTTGGATATTAACAGGGATATATATCGGTAAGTTAACGTCAATGATGAGTAAGGATTTCTGTTCGGGAAATGTTGAGAAACTTCAAAAAGGCGTTTTTTGCCCTGCACGGTTTTTCTCAATACCATTTTGGAGTTAGTTGGGTAAGAGCCTATCTCTAAATATGGCGGTCAGAAAGGTTCAAAAGGTGAAAGCAAAGACTGTTTTTAATTTGCCCTTCTCAAGGAGCCATGGCAGCTATGTAGTTTCTGTTACCTTGCGGATACTGCGCGGCTGTTCTGTGTTGTAGCCTTTGGCAACGGTCAGGTGATAGGCGAACAACTGCGCGGGCAATATGCTGACTAGCGGCGAAAGCCACTCGGGGACATCGACTGGGATGGTTAGCGGGACCTGCGCCAGCGACAACGCTCTTTTATCGTTTGAAATCACAACCAATTCGGCAGAAAGGTCGGAGCGCAGGCGTTTGAGCATTTCCAGCATGGAATCAAATACCTTTCCCTTCAGCGCAACCGCAAAGACGGGATAGCCGCTCACCATCATGGCAATCGGTCCATGCGCGAAATCGGCAGAGGAATATGGTTCAGCGATGATATAGGTCAGTTCCTTCATTTTCAACGCCCATTCAAAGGCAGTGGCATAGTTGAAGCCGCGTCCCAGCACAACTGCCTGATCAATGTAACGATAGCGCTGCGCGGCTTGCGAAATAAAATTGCTTTGCTTCAATGCCTGTTTCATCCAACTTGGAACTTTCGCCAGTTCAGCCCATGCTTTTTTATTTCCGCTCAGGGCAGTGGAAAGCATCGCAACCGCCATCAACTCGACGGTGTAGGTCTTTGTCGCGGCGACGGCTTTTTCTGCGCCTGCTTGAATATCAAATACAAAGTCTGAAGTTTGCGCCAATGGAGAGTTCGGCTCATTTGTGATTGCAAGCGTCAGGCAGTTTTGATTCTTTCCTTCCCCCAATACGCTGACAATATCAGGCGACTTGCCCGATTGCGAAATGCCGATGACCAGCGCATTCTTCAATTTAGGCGGCTGTTTGTAGTATGTAAAAAGTGACGGAGCCGCCAGCGCAAGCGGAAGTCCGTTTTGCGCGCCGAGTAAATAATTTGCATAACGTCCCGCATTATCGGATGTGCCGCGCGCTGCAAGAAAAACATATTGAATGTCGCGCTTTTTAATTTCAGCGGCAATATGCTCGACAACCTTCCTCTGTGAAGACAGCAGGGATTTGATTCGATCAGGCTGTTCGGTGAGTTCAGAAAAAGGGTCATCGAATTACCTCTTCCCCGCAATTCTACCAACTCGTTCTTGAACATCCAGTGCAAAGCGTTGAACGAATCCCTGAACGAACTCGGCAGGCGTGACGCTCGTGTAATTCATCAGCGGAGTCATATCCATGCCAAATGAAAGCCCCGTTGTATCATCCACGCCATGACTTTCAAAATATGTGGCATTCGCGCGGCGGCGTCCCATCGAAGCCAGGTCATAACGCTTGCCGCCCGCAATTTGCGAATCGAATACGCCCAGCAGCGCCGCCTGTAAGTTCTCGTGACTGGATACATCCATCGTGGCCTTATCGGAATCCACCATCCAATCCAGCGCGCGCCAGACTTCACAGCCCACGAGCCGCGCGGGACGTTCAGCCTGATCCAGCCTGCGAATGGCTTCAATCACCCTGAGAGTGACCGCGACATGCGTGTCATGTTTATCCGCCAGATTGTGAGTATAAACAATCTGCGGTTTGGCTGCTCTCAGCAAGGCAACCATATCTTCCACAGGCTCATTCCGCGCAGCATCCTTGATAACTTTGCTTGGAATATCCAGCATCACCTGCGCCGCAAACTCACCGACAAAAGCAGCCTTGCGTTGTTCCTTGAAACGCACCAGGCGCATTTCTTCATCGCTGTAATCCTTGTATAAGTTGTCGCGCGGCGAACCGCGTCCATCGGTTGCAACCACGCCTGTAAACCATTTGTCGCTTTGCTGGAAACATTCCAGAATAGGCTGGGCAGCCATGATTTCAATATCATCCTGGTGCGCGGCAATGCAAAGATGAGTCGTGCGCGCCAGCGCCTGCTCCACAGGCAGTTGATCGGGGACATAAACTTCAGCGGTATCTAGATGGAATTTCATGTTCATTTCCTTTTTTTATTTACTCACCTTACGCAGTTTTGCGAAAAGCACCGTTTTTTCCCTCACCCCCAACCCATCCCCCAAAGGGGATGGGTTGGGGGTGAGGGCGCGTACCGTCAGTTAATCCAGAGCGGGCAAACTCGCCGCCGCAACAGATTGCCCGACACGGCGGATCTTTTCATCGGGCAGGTGCAGGCTGATTTTATCCAACAATTCTGGAAACTCAGCCTGTAAAACTTCTCGTGCGCCTTCAAGCAGCAAATCACCGCCGCGACCAGAAGTGCAGCGTCCCAAAATCAAAACGTGTTTTATATCGTAAAAGTCGGCATAATGGGCGAGACCGTACCCAAGATATACGCCCATGCTCTGCCAGATTTTCAGCGCGCCCTCATGACCCGCTTCCAGTTTTTCCTGCGCAAACTTTAATTTTTCCGCGTCGGTTACATTTACGGGAAGTTCGATCCCTGCCTGGCGCGCGAGACGAAAGACGCACTGCTGTGAAAAATAGGATGCGCCGCAGCCCATATCGCCCGACCATTCTTCAGCGGGTGCGGCGGGACTGTAATCAATTGGCGCGAATGCCAGTTCATTCAGCCAGCCCATGATGTGACCGTCCATGTTAACGTATCCTGCCGCTTCGCTGGAGCCAAGCGCAATGCCGAGAATGCCGTTATCCTCAATGGACATCGAACCCGCCAGCGCGGTTACATCGCCGTCGTTGATCACCTCCAGCGGCGCGTTCATCTCCTGCTGGATTTTCACAAACAGGTTTTTGATTTCGCCAAAGCGTTCCTGCGGAATGCCGCGAAAAAGCGATGCGACCATCGGGCGGTTGTCAATGTAGATGCCTGCGGAACTGCCGCCAATCGCATCCACGCGCGACATCTTGGCGGCGGCGCTTTTCAGGGACTTGAGAATCTCATTGTAGTGGTATTCGGGGTCGGAATGTTTGCGCGGCTCCCAGATGACTTCTTCGCTGTAGATGGGAGTCCCATCCGCGACGGCGCTCACCTTGCGGTCGGAGGCGCCCAGATCAAACCCAATGCGGCAGCCATCCAAATTTCGTCCGAGCAGTTTCCCCGTCTCGCGTGAGGCGGGCACTTCATCCGCTGAGCAGATTACAACTTCAAAGGCGCGCTCATAAACCTGATCGCCCATAAAGTGAAAGTCAAATCCGCGCCTGCCATCGGCTGAATACTGCTCGCGGATATACTCGCCAATTTCGCGCGGACCGCCAACGTAGACCCTGAAGCCTCCGCGCTGCCAGAGCAGGAATTTGAGGATGCGTTCCACATACTCGAAATTGGATGCAAAATCCAAGTGACCCGGCGGCAGGACGAGCGTCTCGAAGCGCGAAAGTTCGCCATCACTGCGCTCAAGCCCAAGGAGTAGGCGCGCGCCATTTTTGGCTGTTTTTTTGGAAAAACTACGATTGAACAACACCGCCGGACGAAAAGACGGATCAAGAGAGGGGGAAATTTTAGGTTGAACGGTTTCCATGATACAAATTCCTTGACAAATTAGAATAACTTGTTATATTTGGTATATACCAAGTATAACAGGTTATAAATGCGTACAATAAGCAAAAATGCTCCTGTTCCACTGTATCAACAAGTAAAAAGCGCGCTCGAGTCCGAAATCAGGGATGGAAAATACGGTACTGATGAGCGCCTACCCTCTGAGCGCGATTTGTGCGAGCGCTTTGATGTCAGCCGTATGACCGCGCGTCAGGCAATCAAGGAACTGGAACGCGACGGGCTGGTTTTTTCGCGGGTGGGCAAAGGTACTTTTGTCAGTGTTCCAAAAATCGAACAACAACTCAGCAATCTAACCGGCTTCAGCCACGACATTAGCACGCGCGGCGCGCGGCCCTCCAGCATTGTACTTTCAGCGCAGGTGCTTCTGGCTGGCGCGCAGATTGCATCTGTCTTAAAAATCATGCAAGGCGCCGAAGTGGTCGAGCTCTCACGCCTGCGCCTTTCCAATGAACTGCCGCTCTGCATCGAAACCGCCCACATCCCCCATTATCTTTGTCACAACATCCTACAAAATGATTTTGCGCGCGAGTCGCTTTATCACGTCTTCGAGCGCGACTACAACCAGCGCCTTGTCCGCGCCGAGCAGACCATGGAAGCCCGCCTCGCAAATACCCGCGAATTAGACCTGCTTAAAATGACCTCCCCCGCCTCTGTTTTGCATATCGAACGCTTCACCTATAACCAGCAGGATATTCTGCTGGAGTACGTCACCTCCGCCTATCGCGGCGACCTGTATAAATTTCACCTGACCCTGCAATAGGATAAAAAAATGCTACGAACTGGTTTGGATTTATGGATGGATGCGCCCGCACCCGAACTGCAGACTGCCCGCCTGGGACTGGTCTCACATCCTGCCGCCACGCTTCCCAACCTAACGGGGGCAGGGGGCGCGCTTCGAGAAGCAGGCTATACCCTGACGGCTCTCTTCGGTCCCGAACACGGCTTCAGCGGCGCGGCAGCCGATGGCGTAAACGTAGACGACGCCACCGATCCGCGCACAGGCTTGCCCATCTTTAGCCTGTACGGCGCGAACACCGAACCCACCGAATCCATGCTTACCCATGTGGATGCGCTAATCTTCGACATGCAGGATGTGGGCGTGCGTTTTTACACCTACCTCAGCACCCTCTTTCACGTTTTGCGCGGAGCGGGCAAGGCGGGCAAACCCGTCTTTGTGCTCGACCGCCCCAACCCCATCACGGGGACAATCATCGAAGGTGGCAAAATCGAAGCGGGCTTCGAGTCTTTTGTTGGCATTATCAACATTCCCATACGGCATGGCATGACGCTGGGTGAGTTGGCGATTTTCATGAACATGGAATATGCCCTCGGCGCGGATTTGCGCGTGGTGAAAATGCAAGGCTGGCGGCGCGGAATGTGGTTTGACGACACTGGCTTGCCCTGGGTTCCGACTTCACCTGCCATGCCGCACCTTTCGACGGCGATTCTCTACCCTGGCATGTGCCTGCTTGAAGGCACAAACCTTTCGCTGGGACGCGGCACATCTTTGCCATTTGAAATCTGCGGCGCTCCGTGGCTCAATGGCTACCAACTGGCAGACGCGATGAACGCGCTTGATTTGGCAGGTGTGCGCTTTCGCCCAACCCTGTTCACGCCCTTGGCTTCCAACCATGCAGGCGCGGAATGTGCGGGTGTGCAGGTGCATGTCACCGACCGCGAGTCGCTGCGCCCTGTGGAACTGGCGCTTCATCTACTCTCGGTGACGCGGCGGATGTCGGGCGAGGCTTGGGTGTGGAATCAGCACTTCGAGCGGCTGGCAGGTAACAGCGGAGTCAGATCGAGCTTGGAGGCAGGAAAACCTGTCAGCGAGATCATGGCTCCGTGGGCAGAATCCACTGCCCGATTCATCCATCAAAGAGAAAAGTATTTGTTGTACTCGTAGCGCGATATGTATGTCGCCAATGTTTGCGAGATAAATCTCGCGCTACAGGAGTTACTTTGAACAAACAACTTGAAAATAAATCATGGGTTAAGCGCGTTCTGAGGCATTACGTCACGCGGACAGTTGCCAAGAAGTTTTTAATTCTGTGGGTGGTGGTGACGCTTTCGTTTTTGATTGTGCGCGCGCTGCCCGGCAACCCGGTGGACATTATGGTCATCAACCTGATGGACACCCAAAACCTGTCGGAAGATGAGGCGCGTTCACGCGCGGCAAGTTTATTGCGGCTGGATTTGAACGCGCCCCTGCATGTGCAATATTTTGATTTTCTGTGGAATCTGGCGCACGGTGATTTGGGCGAGTCGTATGTACTGGCGCGCGGTGAGCCCGTGACTGATATTGTCTTTCAACGCCTGCCGTGGACTTTGTTCAGCGTGGGCACGTCGCTATTGATTAGTTTTACGCTGGGCATGTTTTTGGGAATGCTGGCGGCGTATAAACGCAACTCGCTGCTCGACCAGGTCTTGACCAATTTCAGCGCGATGATTGGCGCAGTGCCGAACACGCTCTGGGCGATTATTCTGGTGTTGCTGCTGGGCGTAGTCTGGAAGGTGGTGCCGCTCAACCTGATGCGCGGTTCGCTTTCGCCTGGAATTAAGCCTGGCTTTACGCTGGAATTTGTGGTGGATTTATTCAAGCATTGGGCTGTGCCTGGTTTGGTCTACGTGTTGACCACGCTCGGCGGCTGGATGCTGGCAATGCGCAGTAACACGGTCAGTGTGCTGGGCGATGATTATGTGACCGTGGCGCGTGCGCGCGGCTTGCCCGACCTGCGAATTATCACCGCCTATGTGGGGCGCAATGCCAGCCTGCCCTCGGTGACGGCATTGGCGATTTCGATTGGCTTCCTGCTGGGCGGCTCAACGGTCATTGAGTTTATTTTTGTGTATCAGGGCGTGGGCTTGTTGATGAGTCAGGCAATTACTAAACGCGACTACCCCGTGATGCAGGGCATTTTATTGGTGACGACCATCACGGTTATCATCTCCACCGCCATCGCTGATTTGTTGTACGGCTGGCTTGACCCACGCATTCGGATTCAGGGCAATGAGGAATGAATGAAATGCAGAATGAGGAATGCAGAGTGCAGAATGCTCACTACTCTCTATTCTGCCTTCTGCCTTCTGCCTTATAACTTCTGCCTTATAACTTCTGCATTCATTGGATAACTCTATGAAAAACTTCGTGCAAAAACTAACGGCCTTTGGCATGGAAACGATCAAGACCCTCAAATTAATTGCTCGCAACAAAATGGGTTTCGTGGGTTTTCTGGCGCTGCTGTTGTTAATTTTCATGTCCTATGTGGGACCGTTGATAGTTGAGCCTGAGATGCGCGCTGACGTGAAGCAAATTTACAAGCCGCCTTCATGGGAACATCCGCTGGGAACAGATTTTCAAGGGCGCGAAAATTGGGTCATGCTGGTACATGGCGGAGCGGAAGTCATCACCGTTGCGTTTTTGGCGGGGCTGCTGACCACCATCATTGCAGTTGTAGTGGGAGCGGCAAGCGCCTTCTTCGGCGGCTGGGTGGACGATACGATTATGACCGTCACCGACACCTGGCTGGCTCTGCCGCGCGGCATCTTGTTAATCGTGACGGCGTATTTTGTCTCGCTGGAAGATGTCTGGACTCTGGCGCTCTTCCTCGCGGTCTTTGGCTGGCCCTCGCTGGCGCGGCAGGTACGCTCGCAGTTCCTTTCGCTCAAAAAGCGCGAATACATCGAAGCAGCCCAATTGCTCAACCTCGGCGCGCCGCACATCATCTTCCGCGAGATGCTGCCCAACATGATGAGTTATATCCTGCTGGCGTTGATCGAATCCATGATTGGCGCAATTTACTCGCAGACTTATCTGGTCTTCCTGGGGCTGGTTCCCTTTGGCAACAACTGGGGCGTATTGTTCAGCCTGGCATACGCCAAGAATGCCATCTACAACCCCAACGCCATGGCAAGCCTGCTCGTGCCAATGGGTGGCATTGTAGCTTTGCAACTTTCACTAATTATGTTCTCGCGTTCTCTCGAAGAAGTGTTCAACCCGCGCCTGCGCGTTGGAGTATAAACATGAGTACCTCTTCCCAAAACACACCATCCGCGCTCTCCATCCGCAACCTGACGATTGAGTATCAAGTCAAACGCGGCGCGGTGCAGGCGGTTCGCAACCTTAATCTTGAAATTCGGCGCGGCGAGTCGCTGGCTCTCATCGGCGAAAGCGGCTCAGGCAAGACCACCATCGGCATGGGCATTATGCGCCTGCTGCCCTCCACCGCACGGATCGCCACAGGCGAAATGATTTTCCGCCGATTCGACAAAGCAGGTCAGGCGACGGGAGTTGAGTTCGATGTGATGAAGTTGAACACCCGCGAGCTGCGTCTCTTCCGCTGGAAAGATGGGGCAATGGTTTTTCAAGCTGCGCTGAACGCCTTCAACCCTGTGCTGAGAATCCGCGAACAGTTTGGTGATACCGCCCGCGCGCATGGCTATTTGCAGGGCGAAGCCTTGCGCAAACGCGCCTACGAACTCTTTGGGCTGGTGCGCCTCGACCCGGAGCGGGTTTGGAATTCGTATCCCCATGAACTTTCGGGCGGAATGCGCCAGCGCGTGCTTATTGCGCTCGGATTGCTGCTCGACCCGCCCATGTTGATTTTGGATGAGCCAACGACCGCCCTCGATATTTTGACCCAGCGCAACATCATGGATGTGCTCAAAGACCTGCGTGGCAAATTGAATTTCTCGCTGGTCTTCATCTCACACGACCTGTCGCTGGCGGCGGAACTGGCAGACCGCATTGCCACCGTGTACGCCGGGCGCATTGTGGAACTTGGCAACGTCTACGACACTTTTCAGAATCCGCAGCACCCGTACACCATCGGCTTAATGAGCGCCGTCCCCACGCTGACCACCCACCGCGACAATGTCAGTTCCATTCCAGGCTCGCCGCCTGATTTGATTGACATGCCCAGCGGCTGTAAATTCCACCCGCGCTGTCCACTGGCAGTGGATCACTGCCGCCGTGAAGAGCCGCCGCTCACCCCAACCACTGATGACGAACATCTCGCCGCCTGCTGGCGCTGGATGGATGCCAAGCAAGCATTAATGCCAAATCCAAAATAAGAGCCGCCCATGACCACACCTCTGATCGAACTTAAGCATGTGACGCGCCGCTTTCAGGTCAAGCGCAATGTTTCCATCACCGCCGTTAGCGATGTCTCGTTGAAAATTGACGCGGGCGAAATTGTCTGTCTGGTTGGCGAATCAGGCTGCGGCAAGACCACCACCGGCAAGATGATTGCGGGTTTGCTCAAACCGAGCGAAGGTGAAATTCTGTTCAACGGGCAAGACATCACCCAAATCAAAAAAGAGAATTGGGAAACCTACCGTCTGGGCGTGCAGATGGTTCATCAAGACCCGTACGCCTCGCTCAACCCAACTCACACCATTTACGACATTATGTCCGCGCCGCTAAAAACGCACCGCAAAACGGGCGGGGAATCCGCCACCCGCGCCGCTGCGATTGAACTGCTCGAAAGCGTAGATTTAACTCCCGCCGCCGACTTCCTCGACAAGTTTCCGCACCAACTCAGCGGCGGACAGCGTCAGCGCGTCTCCATCGCCCGCGCCCTGACCGTCCACCCAAAATTTATTATCGCTGATGAAGCTGTCTCGATGGTGGATGTTTCCATCCGCATCAGCCTGTTGAATACCCTGCTCAAACTTAAAGATAAAAATGGGCTGGCGGTGCTGTTCATCACGCACGATTTGGCACTGGCGAAATACTTCGCCTGGGAAGGGCGCGTCGGCGTGATGTATTTGGGAAAACTGGTGGAAGTATCTGCCGCCCGTCAACTGGTGGAAGCGCCCCAGCACCCGTACACCAAAGTGCTGCTCTCCGCTGTGCCAGAAGCTGACCCGGAACGCACCCGCCAAAAGCAGCGCATCGAACTGCGCAGTATGGATGTACCCAGCCTGTTGCGCCTGCCCTCCGGTTGCGCCTTCCACCCGCGCTGTCCATACTTTGCGGGCGAACGCTGTGAAAAAGAAATTCCCGAACTGACACGCTTCAAAGACGGTTCTGCGGTTGCCTGTCACACGGTAAAGGAAATGCAGAATGCGGAATGAAGAAGGCAGAATGTAACCTTCCCCATCTTCTACTCACTACTCACTAACCATGTCTTCCCTCACTTTCTCCCTCCTCCAAACCCGTGCTGATGCAGAAACCTGCGCCCGCATGATGTCTGAGTCTGAACCCTGGCTAACTTTAAAACGAGAATATGACGGGCTGCTCAAAGCCGTGATCAACCCTGCGCGTGAAATCTATCTGGCAAAGTTGGGCGATGAAATTGGCGGCTTTGTGATGATTAACATGCAGGGCGCATTTACGGGTTACATTCAAACGCTGTTCGTTGCGCCAAACTGGAGAAGCCGCGGCACAGGCGCACAATTGATGGCGTATGCCGAAGAAAGAATTTTCCAACAAACGCCCAATGTTTTTCTGTGCGTTTCATCCTTCAACACCGGCGCGCAAAAATTTTACAAGCGGCTGGGCTACACCGTCATCGGCGAGCTGAAAGATTATCTGGTAGCTGGCTATGATGAAATTTTGATGCGCAAGACAGTTGCTCCGCTGGTAGATTACGACCCGCAAATTTTTATCAACAAGGAAAAAGGCGCATGAGTCCCGATGCAGGTCAAGCCTGGTTTCGACTGGGCTTTTTTATCACAATCGTCTCGCTGGTAATTTTGCCCTTCCAGCGCAGAGATTCGGCTGAATTTGTGGTAGCCACAATCTCACTGGTAATCGGATTACTAATCATCGGCATTATCGTACTGATAATCAAACTGTCGCGGTAAGAGAAATTCATGCAGCGTGTTGTGTTTTCCATTTTTAAGTCTCATGCAATACGCAATACGCGTCACCCAAAAGGAGGTGGTATTTTACTCAAAGTAAAATTTTTTATACATACCTGTCCATCAAATATCAAAAATTCAACAAGGAGAAGAAATGCGTAATACCAAGTTTCTATATGTAATTTTAATTTTAGCAATGGCGCTTGCCGCCTGCGGCGCGCCTGCCACCGAAGCCCCCTCCGCTATTGTGGAGCCAACTACGGCAGCCACCAAAGCGCCCGTTGCCACCGAAGCGCCCGCTGCTGTTGCCACCGTAGCCGCTGAAGCTCAACCCCTGCCCGAAGGCGTCGCCAACATCCTGACCATCAAACTACGCCCCGACCTCAAATGGAGCGATGGCAGCGCAATGACCGCTCAAGACTTGGTCGGTACTTATAACATCTATTGGGCGCAGGGCAATGCAACCTGGACCTACCTCAAAGATGTAGTTGCCGTAGATGACACCACCGTTGAGTTTTGGATCAGCAACCCCGCGCCTCGCGCCCTGCGCCTAATTTTGCGCGCCTATCAGCCCGCGCCGTACGCTCAGTACAGCAAATGGATGGATGAATCCGCCCAATTACGCGCCGATGGCAAAGCTACCGACAGCGACGAAGTCAAAGCCCTGCTCGATGACCTGTACGCCTTCAAGCCCGAAACCATCGTTGCCTACGGTCCCTTCATCATTGACCCCGCCTCTGTCACCGAAGCGCAAATGGAATTAATCAAGAACGACAGCGGCTACAACGCTGAAAAAATTGACATCCAGAAAATGCTCGTCTACTACGGCGAAACCGCTGTCTCGCTGCCGTATGTGCTCGCCAACGACGTGGATTACAGCACCCATGCCTACACCCCCTCGGACGTCGAAGCCATCAAGTCCATCCCGAACTTGACCGTCCTCAGTGGACCCACCGGCACCGCCCCCGGCTTGTGGTTCAACCAGGCTTATGCGCCCATCGCCAAGAAGGAAGTGCGCCAGGCTTTTGCTTATATTATTGACCGCGCCGAAAACGCCACCGTCTCTATGGGCGAAGCCGGCAAGGGCGTCGAATACATGGCTGGCTTCACCGATTTGCAGGTGGACACCTGGCTAACTGACGATACCAAAGCCAAGCTTAACCCCTACGCGCTCGACCTCACCAAAGCCGAAGAACTGCTCACCAGCGTTGGATTCAGCAAGGGTGCAGATGGCAAATGGATGACCGATACGGGCGAACCTTTTACCGTTGAACTCTCCGTTCCTGCCGATTACCTCGACTGGCTCTCTGCCGCCGAAAACGCCGCCCAGCAATTGCAGGCATTTGGCATTGATGCGGTGGTACGCGGCTATCCCTCTTCTGAGCGTCCCACAGTTCAAAAAGAAGGCAAGTATCAAATTTTGGTTGATCTGAGCTTGTACTACAACCCGCCTCACCCCCACACTTCCTTCAACTACTATCTGACCGCCCCACGTAACGTACCAGAAGCCACCGACAACAACCCCGGCATGAGCTTCTCTTGGAAGCAGACGGTGGATGGTGAAGAAGTCTACATCCCCGACCTGCTCAAGGAAGCTTCCTCTGGCTTCGACATCGAAGCACAGAAACCCGCCATCCAAAAACTGGCACTGCTTGTCAACGAGCAACTACCTGTTCTGGCGTTGTATGAACGCTACGCGACCGATGTGATAAATAAAGACACGCGCATCAGCGGCTGGCGCGACCTGAGCGACCCAGTCTACAAGAACAACCAGACCGACCTCTACATCGCCATCCAACTGCTCGAAGGCGACCTGAAAGTCTCTGCGACAGGCGACGGCTCCTTCCACACCGTCTATCCTTACCCCCAGCCGCCCAACTACGACCTAAACTACTTTACCTCCACCAGCCTGATGCAATTGGCTGGCAACCCCGCGTACAACGTCATGTACCCGCCCCTCTTCTACTACATGTGGGCTGATGCCTCCTACGTTCCCGCTGCCGCAGAAAGCTACTCTCTGCGCTAAGTTTTTTCTCTGATTTACCCCTCCCCCCAATTCATCTTTTGGATTTGGGGGAGGAATAAAGGCGGAGCTAAGAATGCGGAATGCAGAATTCCTCATTTCTCATTCTGCATTCTGCATTCCATATTAAGGACTCCCCCATGACCCAACCAACCCCTGAAAAAAATATGACCCTCGAACAAAAAATCGGGCAGACCATGATGGTCGGTTTCGACGGCACAACCGTTGACGATGACCTGCGCCGCGTAATTGCTGAAACCCACATCGGCGGCGTGATTTTGTTCGCCCGCAACGTTGAATCTCCCGCGCAAGTTTTTGCGCTGACTAATGAACTGCAAAGCATTGCCCGTGAAAGCGGCAACCCTGGTTTATTCATCGCCATAGATCAGGAAGGCGGAACTGTTGCCCGCCTGACTGAAAACCGAGGCTTCACCGAATTCCCCTCCGCCATGGCGCTGACCGCTACAGGCGACCCGCAAAATGCGCGCAAAATGGCAGCGGCAATGGCAAAGGAAATGCTCGCTGTCGGCATCAATGTGAATTTTGCCCCCGACTTGGATGTGAATAACAACCCGTCCAACCCCGTCATCGGCATCCGCTCTTTTAGTTCCGACCCCGCCATAGTCGTCGAATATGGATTAGCCTTTACTCAGGGTTTACAGGAAAACGGTGTACTGGCATTTGGCAAACACTTCCCTGGTCACGGCGATACCAGCGTTGACTCGCATGTTGACCTGCCGCTTGTTCCGCATGACCGCGCCCGCCTCGACCAGATTGAACTCGTCCCCTTCCGCGCCGCGATTGAAGCAGGTGTGGCAGGCATTATGACGGCGCACGTCACCTTCCCTGCCATTGACCCCACGCCTGGCATGTCTGCCACCCTCTCACGATCCGCGTTAACTGGACTCCTGCGCGAAGAACTCGGTTATGACGGATTGATCGTGACCGACTCGCTCGAAATGGGTGCACTGGCTGCCAATGGCACACCGCCGCCCATCGGCGCTCCGCTGGCGCTGGTGGCTGGCGCAGACCTGTTACTCTTCAACCGCGATCATGCCATGCACCGCGTAGCCTTCGCCAATCTCGTGCAAGCCGTGCAAGATGGGAAAATTTTTGAGAAACAGGTGGATGATTCAGTGCAGAGAATTTTACAGGCGAAGGAACGCTACGGGATTTTGCACCCAGCCCCAGTCGAAGTTGGAAGCGCAGTGGATTCAGTCAAAACTGCGGAACATGTCGCTCTATCTCGCTTCCTCGCCCAAAAATCCATCACGCTGATTCGTGACCCCAAAAAGTTGATTCCGCTGTCAGCGGGCACGCTGGTGGTGGAACCTGCCGCCTTGCGCAGATTGACTTCCTTCCTCGGCGGAACTGTTTTGGAAGTGGATGCGCAACCCTCCGCTGCACAAATGGCGGATGTGGTTCATGCCGCACAGGGCGGACGCGCCGTTGTCTTCCCCGTCAACGATTTGGACAAAAATCCACAACAATTAACGCTCGTGCAGGAATTGGTCAAGGCTGGCAGCCCGTTGATTGTGATTGCCTTTCGCAACCCGTATGACGTGGTGCGTCTGCCTCAAAGTGTGACTGTGCTGGTGACGTACGGCTTCAACCCACCCAGCCGCGAAGCCCTGTTGAATGTGCTCACAGGCAAGGTTGCGCCCGTCGGCATACTGCCGATTGAACTACCCACCACCCACTAATCTCTATCCTATGCTCATCCCATTCACCCCATCCCATCACACTGACGCCCTCCGCATTTGGAACGCTGCTGTGCCGGCAGACTATCCGCTCGATGAGCGGCTGTTGGCGTATAACATGATTCCGTCCAGCGGAGAAACCATCGCAGGCAGGCTGGCAATTCGCAATGGCGAATCCGTTGGATTTGTGTTGGCATGTGCTGCGAATATCGGCTGGATCAGTGCCCTTGCCGTTCAACCATCTGCGCAGGGGCAGGGGTTGGGTTCAGAATTAATCCAGTGGGCGGAGGATTGGCTTAAAGAAAAAGGCATTACGCGCATCCGCATTGGCGGCAATTTGCGCCCCTTTGCGCCAGGTCTGCCGTATGCCATGCGCGAGAACTTGCCATTCTTCACAAAACACGGCTACATCTCCCCAGCCGGGCAACCCTACGAATACGATATTGCCCGCGACTTGGAACATTATCAAGCCTTGTACGCCAAACCCGCCCATGCCGAACTTGCGCCGATGCAGGCAGGCGAAGAGCCGCTGTTGCTCGAATTTTTAGCGCGAGAATATCCAGGACGTTGGGAATTTGAAGCCAGGGAATTTATCCAAAATGGCGGGCGCGCGACAGACTTTTTACTGCTGCGTGTGCAAGGCGCGGTGCATGGATTTTGCCGCATCACCCTCGAAGATTCGGAACGTCCCATCGAGCGCTTTTATCCGCAGCGTTTGCCGCGCCCGTGGGGGCAGTTTGGTCCGCTAGGACTTTCCAAAGTGGTGCGCGGACAAGGCTTGGGCGGCTACCTGATTGACGTTGCCGCCGTTCACCTGCAATCACTGGGCGTGCGCGGCTGTGTCATTGACTGGACGGCGCTGGTGGATTTGTATGGCAAATTTAAGTTTACAGTGTACAACCGTTATGTGAGTCTTTACAAGGAAATACAGAATGAAGAAGGCAGAAGTCAGAATGAAGAACCCAAAATTCTGCATTCGCCATTCCGCATTCCGCATTCCATTCTTGCCCAAGCCATTGGCACCATCACACCTGCGGCGCAATTGGCAATTCGGCACAAGGGCGAACTGATTTATGAAACCGCGCTGGGTTTTCTTGACACTGAAACTCGCCAGCGCCCCACGCACACTGATTCACTCTTTGATTTGGCTTCGGTCACAAAACTATACGTCACCACCGCTTTTATGACTCTGGTTGAAGCGGGCAAGGTGACGCTCGATACGCCCGTGCGCGAAGTCTTGCCAGAGTTTGACGGACTGCGCCCCATTCAACCGTATGAAAATCCGCTGGACTGGGGCAAACTCGTTAGCCTCCCCCCTCTCCCTCATCCCCAACCCCTCTCCCAGCAGGAGAGGAGAGAAAGAGTGGACGCGGGCAAAGTCACCTTTCGCAACCTGCTGATTCATAACTCTGGGCTGCCAGCCTGGCGTCCATTCAAAGACCAGGCGGATGTTGAATCTGTCTATCGCATGGCGCTTGGCACGTTCTTCTCGTACCCGCTGGACGAGCGGATCGTCTACAGCGATGTCGGGTTGATTCTGCTTGGGTTGGCAATCAGCAGGCTGACGGGGAGTCCGCTCGACGAAGCGATTTATCAGCGTGTCACCCGCCCGCTGGGGCTGGAATCCACCCATTACTTGCCCACTTCCCAATCCCACGAGACAGCCAACATTGCTCCGACTGAATTTTGTCACTGGCGCGGACGGCGTATGCTTGGCGAAGTCCACGATGAAAACGCCTGGCGGCTGGGCGGCATTTCGGGTCATGCGGGCATGTTTTCCAACGCGCGTGAGGTGGCAGCCTTTGGGCAAAGTTTCCTGAACGCCTCAATTTTTCGGCGCGAGACGATTGCCGAGATGACCCGCCTGCAAGCCGAGTTTGACGCAGTGCGGCGCGGAATCGGCTTTGCGCTGTGGAGCGCCGACCCTGAAGCCAGCAGTCACCCGTTCAGTCCGCTCACCTTTGGGCATACGGGTTTCACAGGAACCTGCCTGTGGATAGACCCGCAGCGCGAGTTGGTGGTTGCCCTGCTGACCAACGATGTCTACGGCGGGCGCGAGGGGCGCGGAATTGCGTCGCTGCGCGTGCAAGTTCATCAGGCGATTGTTGAAAGCGTGGATAAATTATGATCGTTGTCGGCTTGATGTCTGGCACTTCGGCAGATGGGATAGACGCGGCAGTGGTGCGTTTAAGCGGAAAGCCTCCGCGCCTGGAATGGGAACTACTGGCGCATACCCACCTTCCGCACGACCCGCACCTGAGCGCAGAAATCTTTGCCTGTTTCCGCCCCGAAAGCGGATCGGTGGATCGCATCTGCCGCCTGAACTTTGACCTGGGCGAAGCTTTCGCCGCTGCCGCGCTGGAAGCGATTGCCGCCGCAGGGCTAACGCCTGCCCAAGTGGATTTAATCGGCAGTCACGGGCAAACGCTTTGGCACATCCCGCCAGGCGGTGCGGAAACCGCCTCCACCCTGCAAATTGGCGCGGCGGCAGTCATCGCCGAGCGCACGGGGCTGCCCGTCGTCAGCAACTTCCGCGCGCGTGACATAGCGGCAGGCGGGCAGGGAGCGCCGCTTGTTCCGTTTGTGGATTGGCTACTACTCTCGCACTCCACGCTGACCCGCGCCGCGCAAAACATCGGCGGGATTGGCAACGTTACCTATCTGCCGTCGTTGGAGTCCCGAAGTGCAACTTCGGGAGCCGAAGCAGAACTTCGGGACTCCAGTGGAGTCATCGCCTTCGACACCGGACCCGGTAATATGTTGATGGATGACGCCGCCCGCCGCGCCACAAACAGTCAATTGCACTACGACAAAGACGGCGCCATTGCCGCGCGTGGAAAAATCGATTTGGCTTTGCTGGCAGACCTGCTTTCTGACCCATATTTTGCAACCCTGCCACCCAAGACAACTGGACGCGAACGGTTTGGCGCGCAGCTCGGCGCGAAAATTTGGGAAGACGCCACCCAACGCGGACTCTCCGCGCCAGATATTCTCTCCACGCTGACGGCTTTCACCGCCGAAAGCATTGCCCGCGCCTACCGTGACTTTTTGCCTGTTCCGCCTGACGAAGTGATTCTCTCTGGCGGCGGCGCGTACAATCCCACCCTAAAAGCCATGCTTACCGAACGACTTGCTCCCGCCCGCGTGCTAATCTCCGACGACTTGGGCATTCCCTCTGATGCCAAGGAAGCTCTGGCTTTTGCCGTGCTGGCATACGAAACCTGGCACAAACGTCCCAGCAACCTGCCCGCCGCCACTGGAGCAACCCCCCCCGTTATTTTGGGTGACATTACTTTTTAAATGCAGAATGGAGAATGCAGAATGCAAAAGGCAGAATTCAAAATTCCTCATTCCTCATTCCTCAAGGACTCTCCATGCCCAACCTGATTACCGAACAAATGAACCCTTTTACCAAAAACATAGACAACGTCTCGACATTGGAGATGGCGCGCCTGATTAACCAGGAGGACGCGCGCGTTGCGGCAGCCGTTGCCGTTGAACTGGAAAACATCGCCTACGCCATTGACGGCATTGCTGAGCGCATCAAACGCGGCGGACGGCTGATCTATATTGGCGCGGGAACTTCGGGTCGATTGGGTGTGCTTGACGCTTCGGAATGTCCGCCGACCTTCAACACCTCCCCAGATTTGGTGGTGGGATTAATCGCGGGCGGCGCGCGCGCGCTGACCGAAGCCATCGAAAACGCCGAAGACAATGTTGAGCTTGGCGCAAGTGAAATCGCCGCGTTGAACGTGAATGAAAATGATTCAGTCGTCGGCATTGCCGCCAGTGGCGGGACGCCCTACGTGTTGGGCGGAATCGCTGAGGCACGCAAACGCGGCGCGCTGACCATCAGTTTAAGTTGCAACCGCCCCTCTCTGCTGGAAGAATCCGTTGAAATTGGCATTGCCCCGCTCGTGGGTCCCGAAGTGGTGGCAGGCTCCACCCGCCTCAAAGCGGGGACATCTCAAAAAATTGTATTGAACATGCTCTCGACGGGCGTGATGATAAAACTTGGCAAGACTTATGGCAACCTGATGGTGGATGTCCAGCCGACCAATATCAAACTGCGCGACCGCGCGCGGCGAATTGTGGCGCAGGCGTGCGAAATTCCGCTGGAACGCGCCGCAGAACTGCTCGAAGCTAGCGATGGCGAAGTCAAGACCGCCATCATTATCGGGTTGGCGGGCGTCACTCCCTCTGTGGCGCGCGAACGTCTAAAACAGGCGGGCGGACTGGTGAGGCAGGCGCTTCGGGAAATGAGGAATGAGGAATGAGCAAAATAGAAGTCGGCGAGTGATTGTCGGCGTGGACGGGGGCGGCACAAAAACACTGGCGCTGGCAGAAGAGGTCGCGGGGCAGAAGCAAATGCGCGGCGCGGCGGGGTCTTCCAATCTGCACGCAGTTGGTTTTGATGCGGCTTGTGCGGCGATTGAGTCTGCCATTGCGCAAGCCGTTGGCGAGTCTGAGATCACGGCTTTGTGTTTGGGCTTGGCTGGCGCGGGTCGTCCGCAGGATGTGGAACGCTTTACGGTTTGGGCGCGGATGAAATTCCCACACTCCGCGCTGAAAGTGGTCAGCGACGCCGAAATTTTACTCGCAACAGGCGCAACCTCTGGCGCAGCGCTTGCACTGGTTTGCGGCACAGGTTCCATTGCCTACGGGCGCACAGCAAGCGGAAAGTTGCTTCGCGCGGGCGGCTGGGGCTATCTATTTGGCGATGAAGGCAGCGGATTTGCCATTGGCGCGGCGGCGCTACGAGCGGTAACTCAGGCGCATGACGGGCGCGGTGAGCCAACGCGGTTGACTGACCTGATACTGGCGCGACGCGGCGTGGATGACGTGACAGGGTTGATTGCCAGCCTGTACGATGTTCCCAATCCGCGCACTGAAATTGCAAGCCTGGCAGGATTGGTAGTGCAGGCGGCAGATCAAGGTGACGCGCTATCATTCTCAATTTTAGAAAACGCGGCGTACGAACTGATGCATATGGCAGCGGCGGTATATCACCTTTTGAATGAAAAATCTGTGCCGTTAATTTTGAGCGGCGGTGTCATGTTGAACGGAGCGCGGCTGGCGGACTTGTTCCGCCGAAATTGCGAGCAGGCAGGCTTGCAATTTTCTGCTGTTCTGAAAGTCTCCGAACCCGCCGAGGGAGCCATCCTTTTGGCTCGGCAGTTATTATGAAAACCCCTGATTCTGCTGGATTTTGTGGTTTCGCCGTTTTGGTCAAATCGTCCACGAATTTTTCACGAATGCGCGAATATGGGACGCAAATTTGAGTATTCGTGGCCCATTCGTGGATGGTTTCCAGCCCAACCACAAAATAAATCAGAACCAAGAAAGTTCATTGGGCGTGACCGCGCTGGCGGTTGTCCACTTTGACGACTTGCGGACTGCGCTCGACGCCGTGCCGACCATGCTCGAAGTGGAGCCGACCGCGATTGAAATGCTGACTTGGTCAAGAACTCGCCAAATTATTCGGGGTTGATGGACACCTTCATTCAGGGCAAGCCAAACAACATTCTCATCACCGAGTTTTACGGGGAGAGCCTGCCCGAACTCGAAGCGAAGTTGGAAAAACTCAATTGCCATCTGCAACGGCACAACATCCGCTCGACCGCCATCCTCAACCTGACCGACCCCGCTGCCATCGAGACGGTTTGGAAAGTCCGCACGGCGGGCTTCGGAATTTTGATGGGCATGCGCGGAGACGTGAAGCCGCTGGCAATCGTGGACG
>JFJP01038223.1_pt1 | contig 20989 bp, 16 predicted proteins | sample 431651 | NCBI WGS metagenome assembly JFJP01 (sample SAMN02602958, study PRJNA72255) | Microbial mat metagenome, whole genome shotgun sequencing project. | biome: fresh water; feature: sink hole; material: water; isolation source: purple microbial (photo- and chemosynthetic) mats found in...
TCGAAAAGCTAAAAAAAATAGATACCTTAGCCGAAAATGCGATTAAAGAAGGAGCATTTCCGGGTTGCGAAGTACTTTTTGCTAAAAATGGAGTCGTTTTCTTTCACAAAGCTTATGGATTTCAGACTTACAGCAAAGATAATGCCGTTAAAACAGACGATATTTACGATTTAGCTTCGGTTACTAAAATTATTGGCACACTTCCTGCAATAATGAAGCTCTATGATGAAAAAAAACTAAATGTCAATTCAAAATTGGTCAATTATATACCCGAATTAGCAGGAACCAACAAAGCAAACTTGCTAATAAAAGATATTTTAACGCACTCAGCTCGCCTCAAAACCTGGGTTCCGCTTTACAGCAAAATACCAAGCTCAGACAGTAGCGGAATTTTACTCAATAAAGAACTTTACAGCTCGGTAATTTACATTACACAAAAGTACAAGCAAGAAGTTTACCAACGAATTTACAAAACAGATTTGTACAAAAACAAGCGTTACAGATACAGCGATTTGGGTTTTTATTTGCTCCAAAAATTAATAGAAACAGCCACTTCCGAAAGCTTAGATAACTACATGGACGTAAATTTCTACGAAAAACTTGGTGCTACAACCCTTCTTTACAACCCTTTAACAAAATTTCCAAAGGAAAAAATTGTTCCTACCGAGAACGATACTATTTTACGTAAACAATTGATTAGAGGCTATGTACACGATTATGGTGCTGCTGTACTAGGAGGCGTAGCCGGACACGCGGGTTTGTTTTCTAATGCAAACGATTTAGCAAAGGTCATGCAGATGTACGTTCAGTTTGGAAAATACGGTGGCGAGCAATTTATCGATTCTTCGACCATAAGTTTCTATAATACAATGCCTTACAAGCAGCAACACAATCGCAGAGCTTTAGGTTTCGACAAGCCACCATTGAATAATGCGCTAAAATCGGCAAATAGTTGGTTACCAATAGAAAGCTTTGGACATACAGGTTTTACAGGCACTATGGTTTGGGCTGACCCAACTACCGAAATTGTTTATGTTTTTTTATCGAATAGGATTAACCCAAGCGTTGATAATCAAAAGATTAACACACTTGGTGTACGAAGAAACATTCAACAAGTAGTGTACGAAGCGTTGGCAAAAAAATAAACTATTCGTTTAATAATGAATTAATTACAACTGAAGCAATAAAAATACCAAAAACAGCGGGCATAAATGAAATAGTACCAACCGCAGATTTTTTGTTTAGCTCGTCTTCAAGAAGCAAAATCTTTGATTTATCGATGTCTTCAGGCGAAAAAACAACTTGAAAGCCACTGTAAATCTGCTGTTTGTGAAGTCGCTTTCGAATCATTCGAGCCAAACCATCATTATAAGATTTTGAAATATCAGCAATTTGTACTTTTGTTGGATCGAGTTTTCCTCCTGCCCCCATAGAACTAACAATGCGCAAATTATTCCTTAAAGTCTTCACTATCAGATTTAATTTGGGAGTTAAAGTGTCGATGGCATCAACCACAAAATCGTATTTTTCAGCCAATAAAATTTCTTCGGTTCTGTCATCGCGCACAAACTCGGCAATAGCTTTGAGTTTCAAATTTGGATTAATATCGAGCAACCGAGCCGATAAAATTTCGGCTTTTGGCTTTTGCAAGTTGCTTCGCAAAGCAACCAATTGCCTATTCAAATTGCTTTCTTGCACTACATCGGCATCAATAATGGTCATAGCTCCCACACCTGCACGGCAAATTTGCTCTGCTGCATACGCTCCCACGCCGCCTAATCCTACTATTAATACATTGGATTTCTGCAATTTATCTATTTTCTCTTTTCCTATTAAAAGCTCTGTACGCTCTAGCCAACCCATTTTGTTAATTATTATGTATTCAATTATATATCAACTATTTAATTCTAAAAACGATATTAAAATTTTGATAAGCTTGCGCTTTTAAAATTTCAATATCTAAGTTCAATAATTTTGAAGCCTGTTCGTAAACACTTTCGATAGAAATTTCAGAATCGTCAGTTTCAAAAAACACACGCGAAAGCTCTATTTTATCAAAGTATTGAAAAAATTTCGCCTTTTCTAAAAATAAATTTTTTCCAAACGAAAAGTAGGAATTAAATTTTATCAATTGCCTATAAATTTCATAATTTCCCATAAATTGATGAAAAATAATAGGAATGGTTACTTTTTGTTTTTTTAAAATTTCCAAAATCTCCAAATATGCTTTCACACAATGAATTATAACTGGAAAATTAAATTTTTGAGCCAATTTCAATTGTTCAAGAAAAACGCTGCTTTGCAAAGAAAAATCGCAAACAACTGCTTTGTCCAAACCAATTTCTCCTACAGCTACAATACTTTTTTTTTGAATTTGTTGCTCTAAACTCAAAAAAAAGTGCTCTAAATTTGCATTTTCAACGTCCCAAGGATGCAAACCAAACGAAAAAAAATGATTTTCGCTTTGAGAAATTGTTAATTTTGAATCAAAATTTAGATTATTAATACAAATATTTGTATTTTTGCCTGCTGTGTGAGTATGTATGTTCACAAAAAAATTCATACTTTACTTAATCGTATTATGAAATTTTAGAAATTGTCAAAAATAAACTTTTTCGGTTTTTAAAAGAAGCTCTAATTAAGCACTAATGCTATTTTATTTTGAGCAAAATCTTTGTTACTTGCTTATTTTTTAAGCACTTGGCAATACAAAATATACAATCAATTTTGGTTGACTACTTATATAGTTAATTTTGGTTCACTTTATAAGAACAAAATCTTTTATAACTTGCAGTAAAAAAACAAAAAATGAATGCAAAAGTATATATTAAAATTTCTTTTGCAAAAAAGCAAACAAATAGACTAAAATAAAGAGCTGAAATAGACTCTAAAATTCTGAAAATAAATAGTTTATAACACGTTAAAAAAAAAATTAAGAAACTACATATTTATGAAAATTGATAATTTCAAAAACTACTTTTTTGTAGGAATTGCAGGCAGTGGAATGAGTGCTATTGCTCAGTATCTCAAAGGAATAGGAAAAAATGTAAGTGGTTCGGATAGAGAATTTTCGCACGAAAAACAAAATCGAAACATCGAACTTTTAGCAAAACAAGGAATTAATTGTTTTCCGCAAAATGCTTCGGGGATTGATTCGCAGACTGAAATTCTTGTAATTTCAACAGCTATCGAAGACGATAATATTGAATACCTGAAAGCCAAGGAGTTAAATATTCCCATAGTGTTGCGCTCCGATTTGCTGGCAGCCATTACGCGCAGCAAAAAAACGGTTGCAATTTCGGGAACTTCTGGCAAATCGACCACTGTTGCAATGCTTTTCCACATTTTGCAGCAAACAAATTTTTCGCCATCGCTCATTACCGGCGCGGGTTTAGTTTCGCTACAAAAAACGGGAGAAATAGGAAATTCGTATGTAGGAAATAGCGATTGGCTCATCATAGAAGCCGATGAATCAGACGGTTCGCTAGTAAAATACAAACCCGAAGTTGGTGTTATTTTAAACATCGACAAAGACCACAAAACAATAGATGAATTACTTGAAATTTTTTCAATTTTCAAAAATAATACCACTCAAAAATTAATAGCAAATAATGCGCAAGAACGTACGCACAGTTTAAATCCCAAAGGCGACTTTAATTTTGGAACTAACTCACAATCAAAGTTTTGTGCCACAAAATTCGAGCAGAAAGGTTTTTCTATTTCATTTGAAATAAATGGCGTGCCTTTTGATATTCCTACCAAGGGGGAGTACAACATGATGAATGTAGCAGCGGCAGTAAGTACAGCTAACTATTTAGGAATAAGTATTTTAGACTCAGCCATCGCACTAAAAAGCTACGAAGGAATTTACAGACGAAACCAACTGATTGGCGAAAAAAATGGCATTCAAGTTATCGACGATTTTGCTCACAATCCGGTAAAAATAGCAGCAGCAATTAAAGCAAATCAACCCGAAAATGGAAGGCTTTTTGCTTGTTTTCAGCCACATGGCTTTGCTCCTACTCGCTTTTTGCGTGCCGAATTTGTTGAAGAAATTATAAAAAGCTTACGCGATGAAGATGAGATTATTATGCCCGAAATATATTATGCAGGTGGTACAACAACTAAAAATATTTCGGCAAATGATTTAATCTGTGATATAAAAAAAAGTGGTAAAAACGCTCATTTTTTTGAAAATAGATTAGAAATTATTCCCTATTTAAAAACAAATTTACGAGCCAATGACATTGTTTTAATTACAGGAGCACGCGACCCAAACTTAGATGAATTTGCCAGAAAAGTTTTTGAAGATATTTAAAAATTTACATATAAATTAGTTATTTCCATATTCTCTTAAAAAAAAATTACTAAACAAAAATTTCAAAATATGTACAACGAAATAATAAACGGCAATGCCAAAATAGCCGTAATTGGCTTAGGATATGTAGGTTTGCCCATTGCTTTAGAATTTGCAAAAAAAGTAAAGGTCATTGGTTTCGATATAAAACCCGATAGAATTGCACTGATGCAACAACACATAGACCCAAGCAAAGAGCTTGAAAGTGAAGCATTTGACAATACAACCATTGAATTTACTTACGAGTTGGAAGATTTAAGAAATGCACATTTTTACATTGTGGCAGTTCCTACTCCTATCGACGAGTTCAAACAGCCTGATTTAAAGCCACTTTTGAAAGCTACCGAAACGGTGAGCAAAGTGCTAAAAAAAGGGGATTACGTGGTTTTTGAATCGACCGTTTACCCTGGTTGCACCGAGGAAGATTGCGTGCCGATACTCGAAAAGGGTTCGGGCTTGAAGTTTGTGGACGATTTTAAAGTTGGATTTTCGCCCGAAAGAATCAATCCTGGCGATAAAACCCACACTCTCACAAAGATAGTAAAAGTGGTATCGGGTTGCGATGCCGAATCACTCGATTCGATAGCTAAAACTTACGAACTAATTATCGAAGCTGGAATTCATCGTGCCTCGACAATAAAAGTAGCGGAAGCTGCCAAAATTATCGAAAATACCCAACGCGACATCAACATTGCGTTTATGAATGAACTTTCGATGATTTTCGACAAAATGAAAATTAACACTTACGATGTGTTGGAGGCAGCCAACACAAAATGGAATTTTTTGAATTTTTTCCCTGGTTTAGTTGGCGGACATTGCATTGGGGTTGATCCTTATTATTTGTCGTACAAAGCCAAAGAATATGGGTTTCATGCACAAATAATCAACGCAGGGCGTTCGATTAATGACAATATGGCACCTTACTTGGCAAGCCAAATTGTTAAAAAATTATTGGCAGAACAAAAAAATTTGAATAAAACCAAAGCGCTTGTAATGGGAATTACTTTCAAAGAAAATGTAAGCGATATTCGCAACTCAAAAGTAGCAGATTTAATTCACGAATTGACAACTTACACTATATCAGTTGATACCATTGACCCGTATGCATCAGCGCATGAAGTTAAAGAAGAGTATAATATTGAGTTGAGTACTGAAATTGGCGACAATTACGATGTAATCATTGTAGCCGTTAATCATTTGGAATACAGAGAGTTAGACGAAGAATATTTCAAAAAAATAGCCAGCAAAAACGCTCTTTTTGTAGATGTAAAAGGAATTTACAGAGGCAAAATTAATACTCTAAAATATTGGAGTTTGTAATAAAAAAAACAAATTCAGTTTTTTAGATAAATTAACAGCCATAAAACTTCAAAGGTTTGATTTTTGTAGCAAATCCTTTGAAGTTTTTGCATTTATGAATGTTCTAAAAAAAACGAAAATATGAAAAAAATAACAACCCTCTTTTTGATTTTAAGCTTAGGTTTAAAAGTAAGTGCGCAAGTAATTGAAGAACCGGGACTTGTAAAATGGTACACGATAGAACAAGCCGAAGAACTCAATAAAAAACAACCTCGCCCCTTGTACATAGATATGTACACCGATTGGTGCGGCTGGTGCAAGCACATGATGAAAACAACTTTTGCTAATCAATACATTGCCAACTACATAAATACAAATTTTTATCCGGTGCGCTTTGATGCGGAAGGAAAAGAACCGGTTTTTTTTCAAGGAAAAAAATGGGTAAGCCAAGACACGGCACGAAAAGATTCAAAACATGAATTGGCGGTTTATTTAATGGACGGTCGCATGTCGTTTCCTACCATTGTGTACTTGCTGCCCGATGGAAGTAGAGCCGCTATTCCGGGTTATAAAAATATAAAAGAGCAAGAGCCTTTGCTTTATTATTTTGCAGAAGAAATAAACAAAACTGCGGAATTTGGCGATTTTGAGAAAAATTTCATCATGTCGTTTGCCACCGACACTATGCCTGGGCGGATTGCAGAAACATCGGGCAAAGTGAATTGGCTCAGCATGAACGAGGCTTTGGAAGCACAAAAGAAAAATCCGAAGAAAATTTATGTCGATGTTTTTGGCTCTATGTATGTGAAAACCAGAGTTATGGATAGCACAACCTACACAAATCCCAAAGTAGCCGAAACGCTAAACAAGTACTTTTATCCGGTTCATTTCAATGCTGCAAGTCAGGAAAAAGTAAATTTTGGCGGCAAAGAATTTGTAAACAGAGGAACAGGAGCTTTTTCGCTACACGAATTTGCTGCTTATGTAATGGGACAAAAAATAGCTTTTTCGTCGATTTTATTTTTAGATGAAACTGGAAAACCGATGAATAAAATGGAAGGTTATTTTTCGCCAAAAAGATTAAATACTATTTTAAAATTCTTTGGTTCTGATGCTTACAAAACAAAAACTTGGGACATTTTTGTGAAAGAAAACCCTGAATAATTAAATAGTTCTATTGCTTCATTGTTAAATTGTTGTTTTATCTCTAAAAATTTGAAAATAATGATTTTTTAAAATAAATTAAGCCTATGTTTCTACACTATCAACAATTTAACAATGAAGCAATAGATTTTTTATGAAAAAGATACTCCTTTTTTTGTTTTTTATAGCACAAATAAATTTTATTTTCTCTCAAACAGAAAAAGCCAAAATTGCTTTGCTCATAGACGATGTGGGCAATAATATCGAAGTATTAGAACTTTTTTTTCAGACCAAATTAAAATTAAATTTTGCGGTAATTCCTTTTCTGGCAAACAGTGCAAAAAGTTTAGCGTTAATACAGAAATCAAAGAATATTGCCATCCTTCACATGCCAATGGAAAGTTTTGGAAATGAAGAACTTAACTCAAAAACCAAAGGTCTTTTGCGAACTCAGATGAGTGAATTGGAAATAAAAGTAAATTTTGAAAAAGCACTTAACTCACAGGGAAATACTCCAAAGGGATTCAACAACCACATGGGTTCAAAATTCACATCTAACACAGAGAAAATGAGCGTTTTACTAAAATATGCTCACCAAAAAAACATGTATTTTATCGACAGCAATACCTATACAAAAATTGATGAAAACGGAGTTGTACTCAATGCCGAAAGCGGAAATGCTTATTTGATAGCTAAAAATTTAGGTATGAAAACAATTTACAATTCGTTGTTTATCGACAATTCTAATCAAGTGGAAAACATAGAAAAAGCCTTATTTTTAGCAGCAGAATTGGCAAAAATGAAAGGCAGTATTTTAATTATCGGACATTGCAAGGAAAATACAGCAAAAGCATTGAAAAATGTTAAGAATCAATTAATTAACCAACAAGTAGAGTTTGTTTTTTTAACCGAACTTTTTTAGAAAAAATTGGGTTTAAGTAAATTCAAAAAAATACGGCAACATGTTAATAACTAACACATTGCCGCATTAGCAAACGAATAATTTATGTATAAAAAACAACTACTTATTTAGCAATTCTTTCTAACCATTTGAGCATGAAAAGCATAGTAGTCATCGAAATTAAACAAACCACCACAAACACACTCCATGTAATTGATATTGAAATATTTTCATACATCATAGCACCTAAAAATAATGAAAAATTCCCCATTGCAGTTGCAGTAAGCCATCCGCCCTGCATTAAGCCTTGCATGTGAGGTGGAGCCACTTTTGACACAAACGATAATCCAAGAGGTGAAATAAATAACTCGGCAACGGTCAATATGAAATAGGTCGCAAACAAAAGCCAAGGAGTAACTTTATCTGCATCTTGAAGGCTACCAACTGATTTTACCTCGCTTAACAAAGGTAGCCCAATTGAACCAATTGCCATAAGCACAAAAGCAGAAGCAGCTATTCCCATTCCTATACCAATTTTGAGCGGAGTTGAAGGTTCTTTTCCTTTTTTGGACATAGAGGAAAATATAAAAATTACAACAGGTGTTAAAAACACAACCAAAAAGGGATTAATGGATTGAAAAATTTCCACAGAACTGAAAAGTCCACCCAACAAAGTATAATCTTTTGCAAACATAGTGAGGGTAAGTCCATTTTGATGGAAAGAAAACCAAAAGAAAATAACGATTCCAAAAACAGCCAGAAGTGCATAAATACGTTGCTTAATTTCATGAGCATTCGCCTTAATTTCTTCTGCCGAATAATTTGTAACATTCTTAACTTTCACTTGTGGATTGGGCAACATTTTTTTTGTAAAGATAAAAATAAGTAATGAAATAGCCATTGCTACAACCGCAGTTAAAAACGCATAATGAAAACCTGTATTAAATGCATCGAGGTAATGATTTGCGAATTCGGATAGATTTGCAGGTGCATTACCGTTTGAAACGGTGGTGGCTAATTGGGTAAAACGCCCGTCAATGACCTCCTGCGGCATTTTACCATCAATAAATTGGTGGCATAATTCGGGAAGTTCAGCATTATAAGAAAACCCTTGCATCGAAACAAAGGTATTGCGTACCCATGTTGCTAAAAATGGGGCAAACATTGCACCAATGTTAATGAACATGTAAAATATTTGAAATCCGGCATCTCGTTTTGAGCGATATTCGTCATTATCATACATTTGACCAATTACTGCCTGCAAATTGCCCTTAAACAAGCCATTACCAAATGCAATTACCAAAAGGGCAGCAAGTGCAATATATTTTGTAGTAATTAGTGAAGGCATAGCCAGCAAGAAGTAACCGGTTGCCATTATAATTAACCCAGTAATAATTGTTCCTTTGTAATTCCTTGATTTATCGGCAATTATACCGCCAACTAAAGCGAGAATATAAATTGCACCATAAAAAATTGAATACAATGAACCGGCTTCGGTGCCTGAAATATTAAATTTTGACATGAGAAATAAGGTCAAAATAGCCATCATGGTATAAAAGCCAAAGCGTTCGCCCATGTTGGCAAGAGCCGCTGCAATAAGTCCTTTCGGATGTCCTTTAATAAGCATATAAATTAGAATTTTTTAGTTTGAAAATTGCATTATTTTAGAATTTGTACAAAAATAAAAAAGGTTTTCAATTCTACAATTTTAATTTTGTATTTCTGAAATCTGTTTTAAAACAATTTTATCAAAACTGAGCTATTGTGCTTATTATCAAGACAAAAATTTGTTAAATAAAAAAAAGTTTTAAAACATGTTTTTTTCAAAAAATTTATTTTTACCTTTTCCGTTTCATAAGCATCAATTAAATTTCAACTATCACTTTATAATTTAAATATGAATAAAATAACACTTTTACTCGTTTTTACAGTTTTATTTTTTGAAATAAGTTTTTCGCAAAAAGGAAACATTATTTCAATAGACAATCATCGACGCGATTCTACTATTATTTCAGATAACAAAACATACCAAATAGGAGAATATTTGCGTTATGAAGCTAAAATAGGGATAGTTAAAGGTGGTGAAGCAAGCCTAACTACTCGAATAGAAGCCATAGGCGACTCTTATTATTACCATTTTAGGGCAATTGGAAAGAATGCAGGAATAGCTGGAAACTTTTATTTTTTAGAGAATATTTACGATAGCTATGTAGATATAATCACAGGTTTGCCCATAAAATCGGTCAGAAATGTAAAAGAAAATAATTATAGAAACTACAACGAAGTTCTTTTCAATCGATTTAATAATGAGATAATTAGCACAAATAAAGGCGTCATAAAATCGATGCCCAATGTGGTAGATGTAGTTTCGGCATTTTACTATGCCCGCCGCTTTTTATTCAACAATTTGCAAAAAGACCAAATAGTGCTTGTAACTGTTTATTTTGAAGATAAATTTGTTACATTAAAATTCAAACACAGCAAAGTAGAAAAAATAAACTCTGATTTTGGAAAGATAGAATGTATCAAATTAGTGCCAGTAATTGAACCCAACGGACCGTTTAAAAAAGAGAAAGATTTGCAAGTTTGGGTTACAAACGACGTTACTCACATTATTTTGAAAGTAAAAGCAGCAGTAGCAATTGGCACAGCACACTTCGAACTAAAAGATTTTGAACACATTAGCGAGTCTTCTGTTTTAAATAAGAAATAAAATTCAATTTAATTTATAAGTATCTTCTCTTGATAAATGCGCTTTTCGGTTGAAATTCGGATTATGTAAATACCTGAGCTTTTATTAATTAGCTCATCAATTTCAATGTGCTGAAATGTATTAGCATTCATCTCAAATTGATTGGAATACTCAATTTGTCCTAAAGTTGTACGAATTTCAATTTGAAAAGTATTTTTTTCAGAAGTATAAAAATCGATATTAAATTTGTCGTGAGCTGGATTTGGATAAATACGATAAGGCTTATTATCTTCAAAATGAGTATTTTGAATAGCTTCTAAGTACAAAAAAGTTTTTGCAAAATCAGGAATTCCGTATCCCATGCTTGGCGTTGGATTTTCGTATTGGTCCGAAAAAAGTTCAATTGCCTTAATAATTTGCTGGTTTGTAAGCTTTGGGAAAGCTTGCCACAAACTTGCTACCATGCCCGCCATTACAGGCGAAGAAAAAGAAGTTCCGTAAGAAACCGTAATTCCTCCCGATGGCGACTGCACAGTTGTAGCCGCGCCTTTTGCCATTACATTGGGCTTTGTGCGCCAGTCGGCTGAAGGACCAATAGAACTAAAACTTGAATAACTTCCAGCATTATCAACAGAACCAACCGTAAGTATGCTATCGGCATCGGCAGGCGAGGCGATGTATTTCCAATCGGAATCGCCGTCATTTCCTGCACTTGCCACTACTAGTATGCCTTTGCGAGCGCAAAGCGTTGCAGCACGGGCTACAACGGTTGTTTTTCCATCTAAATCGGCATAAGTATGGCTCTTGGTTGGGTCATCAAAAATACTGTATCCCAATGAGGTATTTATAACATCAACTCCCAAGCTATCAGCATATTCTGCTGCCACAGTCCAGTTAAACTCTTCAATAATATTTTCAGAGTTTGCATCTTCTGAGCGCAAAAGGCAAAAATTGGCTTTTGGTGCAGTTCCAATTAATTTTCCCGGAATATTTCCGCCAATATTCGAAAGTACTTGCATTCCGTGCGTGCTGCCAGTGTATGAAACAGGAGCAAAATTGCCCTTAACAAAATCTCTGGTTGCAATAATCTGATTATTAGCCCATAAACTATCAAAACCATTCAACGAATTAACTTTATAAAAACCGGCATCGATAACTGCAATTAACATTCCTTTGCCATCAAAACCTTTACTATGAAGTACTTGTCCGTTTGAAAGTTCAATTTGATTGAAAGAATCGCCATAATCGTAAACAGAAAATAGGTTTTGGATAGAATGATTATTCAAAAGTACTTCGGTATTTTTTTTCAAGCTAGGAATGTTTTTAGAAACTGCGATTTTCAAATTCAGAAAAGGCTTCACAAACGAAAAATGTGTAACTTTTTCGAGCAAAGTAGTATCATCTGTTTGTACGATAGCTCCGTTTAACCATTTTGAAATATTCAAAACATTAAAACCCAACTTTACCAAACTGTCTTTATAATTTTGATTTACAGGTAAATCGGAAAAAGAATAATCAATATTGTATCTTTCTCTCCTTTCGATAGCACGCTCAGATAAAAATAAATTAGGAAAATCGAGCGAATATTTTGAGTTGTTTTTATCGGTAAATTGAATCCAATATTTTTGGGGAGCTAGCTTAAATTGAGCTAAACTCTGAAAGGATAAAAATACCGTAAAAATTAATATTAAATATCTCATTGTTATTATGTTTCGCATTTTAGTCAAAAAAAAAAAATATGAATGTACTAAAAATAAGTTGCAATTTTTAAAATAGTTCTACTTCAATTTCTTGAATAAATGCAGTAAGTCTGTAATAATCATCATTATAAGCTTCTGATAGCGTCATCAAAACAGAAGTAGTTTCGTCATTCAAAATAAAATGAACTTCCGTGCGCTGCCCCAGTTTTGATTTTTCTCCAGCTTTAAAGAAATTTCCCATATAATTAGAGTCTTCATCTTGATAATCAGACGGCAGCAATGTTTCAATATTTTTTCCAATTACTTCTTGTTTTGAAATGCCCCATAAATTTTCTGCTGCTTTATTAAAGAATTCAATTTCATTTTTAGCATTAATTGTAACCACAGCATCAAGTAAGCCTTCTAATGTTTTTTCATTTAAAATTTTAACCTGTGCTATTTCTTCAAATTGCTCAAGTACCTCTGCTTTTGCCTGATTTAATTTTTCTTGCAAATTATCTTTGGCAAGTCTCAAGGCTTCTTCTTTCAATTTCAATTCTTTAGTATGCTCTTCCTCTTTTAGTTGCGCAATTTTTTGCTCGGTAATATCGTTGCCAATCGAAATAATTTTGGCAATATCTCCATACATATCGTTCACCGCGCTTAATGAAATTCTAAACCAATGAATTTCATTACTTTGCGAAACAATACGCACAATTGTTTCTTTGGGCGTTCCTCTTACTACGGAATTAAAAATCTCTTTAAATTGCTTTTTATCGTCGAGATGAATAAATTCAAAAATAGACTTGTTACTAAGCTCTAGCATAGTGTATTCCAACACATTAAGGAATTTCTTATTCAAATCGAGAATTTGCCCGCTTGGCAAATATTCTCCTTTGTAAGTAGAGCGATTAAGAGCTTCAATTTGTCCTTCATAATCAAGGCTTTGCTTTTTTTCATCGGTTGTATCCAATGCCAGAAAAAGAATTTTATCTATGCTTCCATCGGCACCTCGCACGCAGGTGTAAGTTGCCATAGTCCAAATTTCAGTTCCTTGCTTAGTGATATGTTTCATGTAATTTTCAAAATGTTTGCCTCCCGCCGAAAGTGCAGCCCAAATTCGAGCAAACCATTCTTGGTCTTTTTTGCTGATAAACAAATTAATATGCCTATTTTCGACATCTTCGTTGGTAGTATAACCCATTTTGCTGATAAACTTTGTGTTGGCATATTTCAAAATGCCATCAACGCTATACTCTGCACGTATCATGGTGTGATTCACAGAGTTAGTAAAGCTAACAAATTCTTTTGCTTGCTCGGCGGCTTCTTTTTGAGTGATGCGTAGTTGCTCCATATTGCGTCGCATAATCTCCTCTTGCATTGCTAATTTTTCAGCCTGAATTTGAGACTCTTCAAGAAGTTTTGATGTTTTTATATTAATCCGAACGGAAGCAATTGTGGCAGCAATACTTTCGGCTAATTTATTGATAAATTGCAATTTATAGTTTTCAAAAACGGTAAATCCTGCCACTTCAATCACTCCATGTATTTCATCATTCAAAATCAAAGGCACTATATAAATGCAACGTGGATTTGCAGTACCCAATCCCGACTTTACTTCTATGTAATTATCAGGCACATCGGTCAAAAAAATAGGTTCTTTTTCTATGGCGCATCTTCCCACTAAGCCTTCATTCCATTCGATAGTTTTCTTTTTGTACTTTCTGCGGTCAAAAGCTACAGACGAAATAAGCGAAAAATATTTCTCCTCGCCTTCGTTAGATTCCAGCAAATAAAATCCACCTTGGTTGGCATCGGTATATTTTACTAAGTTCAAAACAACGGTATAAGCCAAAATTTCAATATTATCAGAATTTTGGCGAAGAATTTCGGCAAATTTGGCTAAACCTTCATTAACCCAATGCCTCTCAGCATCTTCTTTTCGTCTTTGGGCTTCTTCGGTTTTGCTATTTTTCAAATTTTTGCGCAATTCGACCAGCGAACGCACCAAATTATTGTTGGTATCTACATTAAAGTTAGTTTCAAAATCTTCATTTTTTATACTCTCTGTAAATTTCTCTATTTCAAGGGTTTTAGTTCTATCAGAAGTAATAACCAATTCTAAGCTTTTCAAATTAGAATTCAAATAAGTAGCTATAAAATAAGCAATTAACGGAACAATAAATGGCATCATATCCAAAAACCAAAGAATTGGAAATTCAGAATGAAAATTTAATATATTTTCTAAAGTAAATGCTTGTTTTGATATAATTAAATGTATAATAGTAGAACTTATCGGAAAAAAAGTTCCAATAATAATTCCTACAATCAAAAAATTAACAAGCAGTTGGTTTGCATTATGCTGTTTTTCCACAATAATTTTATTTTTTTAATTGCACTTTTATGTATTTGTCATTTTCAATACTCTATAATTGACAATTGAAAATCAACTTGTTGAAACATAAGTTGAAAATAAAACTATCCATAAACAAGAGTAAAAGAGATGATTGAGAACAAAAAAATCTAAAAAAAGAATTTAAAAATATTCAATCCAAAAATAATACTTTTTTACTATTATTGCAAATTGTATTACATTAAAAAAAATAATTATTTCATTTCATCTTTTTTTCAATTCATTATCAACTGTTTAGAATTATTAGAATTGAATATGAATTTTTATTTTTTTTAAGAAATAAAATAAAATATTACTTTTGCACTCTGAATAAAACAACCACTTTATTAAAATTAGTTCTCCGTCAAAAAAGAACTTAGGTATAAAACAAAATGGTAGCAAAATAAGAGTACCTCTGTTTAATATTTTTAAAGTAAAATTTATTCAAATTGCAATTAAACAACTAAAAATAAGTAGTTTATATATTGAATGCAAAAAAATACAATACGTTTTGAGTAGTCAAGCAAAATGTTTTAAATAAAAATATGAGACAAGTATCGGCAAAAAATAGTTTGGTATTTATGGTTCTTCTTTCTATTCTTTTTTCGTGCGAATCGGAAGAGCACGGAAAAAAGATAAAAGAAGGAGTAGTTGAATATACTATTGATTATGTGAAAAAAACAGATAATCAATTAGTTCAGGCACTCTTGCCTACCAGCGTCAATTTCAAATTTGATCCAGAGCATACCAAAACTTCATTTTCGGGTAGTTTGGGTTTTTACGAGTTATCTTATCTTGCTAATAATGAGACTGAAACTTGGTCTATTTTATATCAACTCAAGCGAAATATTTATTTATACGAACAAAAACTAGATGAGCCCAAATTGCTAGGGCACGAGATAGAAATACTTGAAATACAAGAAACTAATGAAACAAAGAAAATAGCCAACTATACATGCCGAAAGCTCAAAATAATTACTAATTCTGATGAATATAAAGAATCGGAAATTTATTATACCGACAAGATTCGTTTTGATTTTCCTACATTATTAAATTTGTTTGGAAAAATAGACGGGATTTTGATGGAATTTGAGTTGCCAGAAAAGGATATGCTTTTACACGTTACTGCAAAAAGTGTTGAAAGTAAAGAGATTGATAAAGAAGAGTTTGCAATTCCCGAAAAGGCACAGCGGATAAAAAAAAGCATGATGGTAGATTTATTAAATACTGAATTTTAAAAACAAAAAATGGCAAAAAAAGATACAACAACATCAAAAAAAACAACAAATACCGCAGCACCAAACGAAAGTATTAATTATTTAGCACTCACAATCCGTTTTTTTAAAGACGAGCGTGTCAAATTAATTATAGCCTTGATTATGTTTGTGTTTGCTGTGTTTTTAACACTTGCGTTTGTTTCGTTTTTCTTCACATGGAATAGCGATGCCGCCAAATTAACACAAGGCGTGCAGCCCGATGTGGAAATAGAAAACTGGGCTGGTCTTACCGGAGCAATTCTATCTAAACAATTCATTCACAATTGGTTTGGTATTCCTTCATTTTCTGTTATCTTTTTGTTAGTAATTACAGCCTTCAAATTGATTAAGATAGAATTGGTAAATTACTGGCGTGCTGCACTTTATACAATCATCATCACTATATGGTCTTCGATTACCTTAGGTTTCATTTTTACCGATTTGTGGGACGCAAACATAGGTGGAGCGCACGGTTACTACATGTCGGAATGGCTTATTGGTGGAATAGGAAGTTTAGGAACTCTATTATTGCTATTAATCAGCTTAATAGGTTTTATTATTTTTGCAGTTGACAATGCAATCGACAAAGCCAGAGGTATTTACAAACAACACACAGGCAAAGAGTTGCCATTAAAAGATTTTGGCTTAAAACTTTCGCAACTGCGAAAAGAAAACCCGCAAGAAAACACCATCAAAATTGAGCAAAAAGACAAAATGCCGGTTGATAAAACTTTTGAAGATGAGAACTTTGGAAGCAAAAATGCCGACAAGGAGAAAAAATTTGAGCTTGGCGAAACCGTTCGCAAAAATGAATTTATACTCAACAATAAAGGAGAGAAAAAAGTAGAACCACTTGGCAAGAAAGACGAAAATTTCAGTATGGAGGTGGAAGACAAAACCGTAGTAGAAGAAGAGAAAGTTCCAGAAAATCAGATAATTAACAGCTTTTTAGAACATATAGAAAACGAAGGCAACATTGATTTGCGAGTAGAAAAAAATAGCGATATAATGGTTAATCCCGAAAAAGTGCATCAACTCGAAAATTACGACCCTCGTTTAGATTTGGCATCTTACAAAATACCTGATATTTCGCTACTTGAAGAGCACAAAGCCGTAAACTCGGAAGTAACAAACGAGGAACTTATCAGCAACAAAAACAAAATTGTAGAAACACTCAAAAACTATAAAATAGAAATAAAGAAAATAAAGGCTACCATTGGTCCTACCATTACGCTTTACGAAATTATTCCGGCACCCGGTGTTCGTATTTCGAAGATTAAAAGCCTCGAGGACGATATTGCGCTTAGCTTGGCTGCCTTGGGCATACGTATCATTGCGCCTATGCCCGGACGCGGAACGGTAGGTATCGAAGTTCCGAACCTAAAACCCGAAATTGTTTCGATGCGCTCGGTCATTTCGTCGGCGAAATTCCAAAGTTCGAAGATGGAATTGCCTATTGCCATAGGAAAAACCATTTCTAACGAGTCGTATGTGGTCGATTTGACTAGAATGCCTCACTTATTGGTGGCAGGAGCTACCGGACAAGGTAAATCGGTGGGTTTAAATGCCATTTTGACCTCTATTTTGTACAAAAAACACCCAGCTCAAGTCAAATTTGTGCTAGTTGACCCCAAAAAAGTGGAACTCACTTTGTACGAAAAAATAGAACGCCACTTTTTGGCTAAATTACCCGACTCGGAAGAAGCTATTATAACTGAAAATCAGAAAGTTGTAAATACTTTGGCATCGCTCAACGTTGAAATGGACAATCGCTATTCACTGCTAAAACTTGCTCAGTGCAGAACGATTATCGAATACAACGAAAAATTCATAGCCAGAAGGCTAAATCCTGAAAATGGACATCACTATTTGCCTTATATTGTGTTAGTTATCGACGAATTTGCCGATTTGATTATGACTGCCGGCAAAGAAGTAGAAATGCCGATTGCACGTTTGGCGCAACTTGCCAGAGCCATTGGTATTCACTTAATTGTAGCCACACAACGACCTTCTACCAATATTATTACAGGTGTTATCAAAGCAAACTTTCCTACTCGTATGGCGTTCAAAGTAGCTTCGATGATGGACTCACGTACCATTCTCGATTCGCCTGGAGCTAACCAATTGATTGGTAGAGGAGATATGCTCATAAGCGAAGGCAGCAATTTAATTCGTGTGCAATGTGCTTACATAGATACTCCTGAGCTTGAACGTATTACCGATTTTATTGGTTCGCAAAGAGGTTATCCAAGTGCTTACGAACTGCCTGAATTTGAGCAAGGTGAAGGTTCTGACGGTGAGCCGCTCGATGTAGATTTGACCAAGCGCGATAAACTTTTTGAAGAAGCTGCTCGCATCATTGTGGTGCATCAACAAGGCTCTACATCACTAATACAGAGGAAGTTATCTATTGGCTACAATCGCGCGGGGCGAATAGTTGACCAACTTGAAGCCGCTGGAATTATTGGACCCTTTGAAGGCAGCAAAGCCCGACAAGTTTTCTACACCGACGAGCATTCTTTGGAACAATATTTGAAGACTTTGAATTTAGATTAAAATTTTATGATGTGATATTGGAGATGTGATAATTTAAAATTGACCATTTTAAGTTTTTTTGTAATCTCCCTACGTAAAAGATTTTCGTTGACTATTTTTAAAAACAACTAAAAAACGTGCATATTGATTCGTAGTTGCAATCACAGATACACAAACATTAATTCTATGAAAATTTGAAAACTGATAAAAAAATCGTAAATTTGCTGTATAAAATTTAATAATAAAACAATGATAACTACAACAAAATCACATATTAGATTTGATTGGGCTGCAAAAAAAATACTTCGCAGTAAAGCAAATTTTGGAATTTTAGAAGGTTTTTTATCTGAATTATTTCAAGAAGACGTTAAAATAAAATCACTATTATCCGAAGAAGGAAACAAAGAAACCCAAGATGACAAAAGCAACCGTGTTGATATTCTGATTGAAAACACAAAAGGCGAAATAATAATTGTAGAAATTCAGAACACAAGAGAACTTGATTATCTTTTCAGAGTTTTGTTTGGAGCCTCAAAAGCGATAACAGAATATATGAAAGAAGGTTCGCCTTATGCAATGGTGAAAAAAGTGATTACGATTAGTATTGTTTATTTTAATTTCGGACAAGGAAAAGATTATCTTTACAAAGGACAGACAAAATTTGAAGGTGTAAATCAACATGATATATTTGAATTATCAGACGAACAAAAAACCTTATTCAACAAAGAAACAGTTTCAGATATATTTCCATTTCATTATTTAATTCGAGTAAATCAATTTGATGATATTGCAAAAAATACCATTGATGAATGGATTTATTTCTTCAAAAATAGTGAGATAAAAGAAGACAATGACCCCAGAGCAATTAGCAGAATATCAAAATTATTTGGATATACTAAGTTCTAATGCAAGTATTGCCCAAACGATAAATTTTGAGAAAGAATTTGCTTTAAAACAACAAAAAATTGAAATTGCAATAAAATATATAATAAATGGTTTTCCTAATGAAGTGATAAAAATCGGAACTGATTTTACAGACAACGAAATTGATAATTTACGTAATAAATTGAATGATAATAAATAATGCAACTAACATGTACCATGAATGGTAGGCAGATGCCAATCAACCGAATATGAACCTGAAAGATGGGGTGTAAAAAATCATTTTCGTTTTCGTACCATTTTTTTAAGCCTTCGTAGAAGGCAAATAGCGATAGAAAAAGAAATTCCCCCACATATTTCGCCCCGTTGGGGCGATACTTGCGTGAGGGGGAGAATTTGTTTCTATCGCTATTTTACACCTACGGTGTAAAAAAAAGAACGAAAATAATTTGAGCTGAAATTTTTGCAATAAATTGATATAATGTGATTTAAAATACTTTCAACTTGCAATTCTTACCCACCTGAAAGGTTCAATAGTCAGAAAACAAGATATTTTTATAGCCAAAAACTATCTAACAAAATCGCATATACGATTTTCACGATAACTTAAAATCATTGTATAAATACAACCATTCGGTTTTTATATTAGTAAAAAAAATAAATATTTAAAAATGAAAAGAATAATAATTTTAATAGCGTTTTTTTTCGTTGGATTTAATCTTTTTGGTCAAGAGGAAGACCCAGAGTTAGTTCCAAAGTTAGAAAAAGACCCCGCAACAAAAAAAATACTCGACAAAATTTCGGCACAATCCAAGTCTTATGAAACGATGCGCTTGAAGTTTTTGTATGAATATGAAGACCTTGCAAAAAAAGAAGACAAACAAAAAGAAGGAATTGTTTACATAAAAAAAGAAAAGTTTAAGCTTTTTTTGAAAGATACCGGCATGGAAATTATGTTCGATGGAAAAACTCAAGCAAGCTATTCTCGCACAGAAACCGAAACAGGCGAAATTATTGAAGAAGTAACCTACTCTATTCCAGACTCTACGGACAAAGATGTGCTTACTCCTACTAATATTTACACATTCTACGAAAAAGATTTTTTCTACAAAGTAATTGGAAATGAAGACCTTAAAGGGCAAAAATTAACAATTATTGATTTAATACCCGAAAATAGAAAAATTTCGCTCTCGAAAATACGATTGAAAGTAAACGAAAAAACAAATCAAATCTATTCTGCCAAATCGTTTTCAAAAAATGGACAACGGCTAACTATCACAATTACAGAGTTAAAGCCCAATGTGAAAATTGTAGATAAGCTTTTTACTTTCGACGAAGCTGCAAATCCAAATGCAGAAGTTATTGATTTGAGGTAAAATTCTATGGTTAAATTGTTAAATCGTTTAATTGTTGAATCGTATAAAAAAATTGGTTTTTAAATAAAAAATAGAACTTCTTTGTGATAATTTTTTTTACCAAATTATTTATTACACCCAAGTGGCAATTTAACAATTTAACCATAGAACAATAGAATTTTACAAATGGATAGCTTCGGCGTGTGCGGCAGCGGCGGCTTCCATAATTGCCTCACTCATAGTTGGGTGCGGGTGAATGGTGGCAATAATTTCCTTAGCTGTTGCCCCTTTTTTGCGAGCAAGCACCAGCTCGCTAATCATTTCGGTAACGTTCTGACCTACAAGGTGAGCACCCAAAAGTAAATCGGTGTTTGCATCAAAAATAAGCTTCACAAATCCGTCGTTATTTCCGGCAGCACTTGCTTTTCCTGAGGCTGTAAATGGAAATTTGCCTATTTTGAGTTCATAACCAGCTTCTTGTGCTGCTTTTTCGGTCAA
>JFJP01020385.1_pt1 | contig 20988 bp, 14 predicted proteins | sample 431651 | NCBI WGS metagenome assembly JFJP01 (sample SAMN02602958, study PRJNA72255) | Microbial mat metagenome, whole genome shotgun sequencing project. | biome: fresh water; feature: sink hole; material: water; isolation source: purple microbial (photo- and chemosynthetic) mats found in...
CCCGCGCGGTCGCCACCCACGCCCTGTCGATCTTCGGCGACCACAGCGACGTGATGGGCTGCCGCATGACCGGCTTCGCCATGCTCGCTTCGCAGAACGTCCAGGAGGCGCACGACTTCGCCTGCATCGCGCATGCCGCCACGCTCAAGGCACGGGTGCCCTTCCTGCACTTCTTCGACGGCTTCCGCACCTCGCACGAAGTCAACAAGGTGCATCCGCTGTCCGACGAGCAACTCAAGCAGATGGTCACCGATGAGATGGTCGCGACCCACCGCGCCCGCGCCCTGACCCCGGACAAGCCGGTGCTGCGCGGCTCGGCCCAGAACCCCGACACCTTCTTCCAGGCCCGCGAAGCCTGCAACAAGTGGCACGACGCCGTCCCCGGCATCGTCGCCGAGACCATGGCGCAGTTCGCCAAGGTCAGCGGCCGCACCTACCAGATCGCCGAATACGCCGGCGCCCCCGACGCCGACAAGGTCATCCTGCTGATGGGCTCCGGTGCCGAGACCGCCGCCGAGACCGCCCGCTACCTGGCCAAGAAGGGCGAGAAGGTCGGCGTCCTGACCCTGCGCCTGTACCGCCCCTTCCCCACCGCCCAGCTCCTCGCCGCCCTGCCGCGCAGCGTCAAGCAGTTGGCCGTGCTCGACCGCACCAAGGAGCCGGGCTCCAGTGGCGAGCCGCTGTTCCAGGACGTCATGGTCGCCGTCGCCGAGGCCAATCTGGGCATCCAGGTGATCGGCGGCCGCTACGGCCTGTCGTCCAAGGAGTTCACCCCGGCGATGGTCCAGTCGGTGTTCAAGGAACTCGCCCAGCCCTCGCCGCGCCGTCGCTTCACCGTCGGCATCGTCGATGACGTCACCAAGCTGTCGCTGGCCCTGCTGCCCGACCTCGACGTCGAGCCGGCCGACACGGTCAAGGCCCTGTTCTACGGCCTCGGCGCCGATGGCACCGTCGGTGCGAACAAGAACTCGATCAAGATCATCGGCCACATGCCCGGCATGCACTCGCAGGGCTATTTCGTCTACGACTCGAAGAAGTCGGGATCGATGACGGTCAGCCACCTGCGCTTCGGCAAGACGCCGGTCAAGGCGCCGTATCTCATCACCAAGGCCAGCTTCGTCGCCGTCCACCAGTGGCGCTTCGTCGAGCGCATCGACGTGCTCGACAACGCCGCCGAGGGCGCCGTGGTGCTGATCAACGCTCCCTTCGCCAAGGATCAGGTGTGGGGCAAGCTGCCGGTCGAATTCCAGCAGGTGGTCATCGCCCGCAAGCTGAAGCTCTACGCCATCGACGCCATCGCGGTCGCCAAGGACACCGGGATGGGCGGGCGCATCAACACCATCATGCAGACCTGCTTCTTCGCCCTGTCGAAGGTGCTGCCCAAGGACGAGGCGATCGCCGAGATCAAGTCCGCGATCAAGAAGACCTACGGCAAGCGCGGCGACGAGGTGGTGCAGAAGAACTGGGCCGCGGTCGACGCGACCCTGGCCAACCTGCACGAGATCTCCGGCGCCACGGCCGACTCGAAGATCAAGCTGCTGCCGATCGTGCCACATGACGCGCCGGAGTTCACCAAGCAGGTGCAGGGTGTGATGCTCGCCGGCAAGGGCGACGCCCTGCCGGTGTCGGCGTTCTCCATCGACGGCACCTGGCCGACCGGGACCACGCAGTGGGAGAAGCGCGGCATCGCCGTCGACATCCCGGTGTGGGACAACAGCATCTGCATCCAGTGCAACAAGTGCGCCTTCGTCTGCCCGCACGCGGCGATCCGCGTCAAGGCCTACGATCCGGCCGATCTCGCCAAGGCCCCCAAGACCTTCAAGAGCCAGGACGCCAAGGCGCCCGAGCTGAAGGGCCAGAAGTTCACCATCCAGGTCGCCCCCGAGGACTGCACCGGCTGCGGCCTGTGCGCGGTGGTCTGCCCGGCCAAGGACAAGGCCAACCCCAAGCACAAGGCGCTCGACATGACGCCGGCGCTGGACCTGATGGCCCCCGAGGCGGCGAACTACAAGTTCTTCCTCGACCTCAAGGAGATGGACCGGGCCAAGTACCCGAAGTTCGACGTCCGCACCAGCCAGTTCCTGCAGCCGCTGTTCGAGTACTCGGGCGCCTGCGCCGGCTGCGGTGAGACGCCCTACGTCAAGCTGGTCAGCCAGCTGTTCGGCGACCGCGCGATCATCGCCAACGCCACCGGCTGCTCGTCGATCTACGGCGGCAACCTGCCGACCACCCCGTACAGCCAGAACAAGGACGGCCGCGGCCCGGCCTGGGCCAACAGCCTGTTCGAGGACAACGCCGAGTTCGGCCTGGGCATGCGCCTGGGCGTCGACGCCCTGAGCGAGCAGGCCCGCATGCTGCTCCTCACCCTGGCGCCCAAGGTCGGCGGCGAACTGGCGGCGCAGATCATCAGCGCTGCCCAGGTCGGCGAGGCCGACTTCGCCGCCCAGCGCGGGCGGGTCGTAGAGCTGAAGCGCAAGCTGGCGTCGCTCGAGGGCGAGGAGGCCAAGCGCCTGCTGGTCCTGGCCGACTACCTGGTCGACAAGAGCGTGTGGATCTTCGGTGGTGACGGCTGGGCCTACGACATCGGCTACGGCGGTCTCGACCACGTCCTCGCCAACCGGCGCAAGGTGCGCATCCTGGTGATGGACACCGAGGTCTACTCGAACACCGGCGGCCAGGCCTCGAAGGCCACGCCGATCGGCGCCTCGGCCAAGTTCGCGGTCGCCGGCAAGCAGATCCACAAGAAGGATCTCGGCCTGATGGCCATGGCCTACGGCCATGCCTATGTCGCCTCGGTGGCGTTTGGCGCCAAGGACGCGCACACGGTCCAGGCCTTCCAGGAGGCCGAGAGCTATCCCGGTCCCGCGATCATCATCGCCTACAGCCACTGCATCGCGCATGGCTACGATCTGCGCAACGGCCTCGAGCAGCAGAAGCTGGCCGTGAGCAGCGGGGTGTGGCCGCTGTACCGCTTCGACCCGCGTCGCACCGAGAAGGGCGAGCTGCCGCTGGTCCTCGACAGCGAGGGCGGCAAGACGCCGGTGCTCGACTACCTGCGCAACGAGACCCGTTTCCGCATGGTCGAGAAGCTGGATCCGGCGCGCTTCAAGGCCCTCTCCGAGATGCAGGTCGAGCACAGCGCCCAGCGCGTCGCCCTGTACCAGAAGCTGGCCGAGATCCGCTTCCCGCTCGATCGCCAGGCCCCGGCTGCCAAGCCGAAGGCTGGCGGGGGCGGCGACGAGTGATGATGGAAACCACCAACAACCTTACGCACTAGGATCACCATCATGGATCTCTCGACCACCTACCTCGGCTTCAAGCTGGCCCATCCGTTCATCCCCGGCGCTTCGCCGGTGGTGAACGACCTCGGCGCGGTCCGCGCGCTCGAGGACGCCGGCGCGCCGATGATCATCATGCCCTCGCTGTTCGAGGAGCAGATCACCGCCGAGGCGCGGGCCACCGCCCATGCCCAGAACCAGACCTCGGACGTCTCCGCCGAGGCGACCAGCTACCTGCCTGGGGCGGATGACTACCGCCTGGGCACCGACGAGTACCTCGAGCAGCTCCGCCGCATCAAGGCGGCGGTGCGCGTGCCGGTCGTGGCCTCGCTCAACGGCGTGACGCCCGGCGGCTGGACCGATTATGCCCAGCTGATGGAGCAGGCCGGCGCCGACGCGCTGGAGTTGAACCTCTACGAAGTGGCGATGGACCCCGACGAGACCGGCGCCCAGGTCGAGGACCGTCTGCTGGCCATCGTCGGCGCCGTGCGCAAGGCGGTGAAGATCCCGCTGGCGGTGAAGATGAGCCCGTACTTCACCAGCTTCTCCAATCTGGCCAAGCGCATCGAAGGCGCCGGGGTCAATGGGCTGGTGGTGTTCAACCGCTTCTTCCAGCCCGACGTCGACATCGAGAACCAGGAGGTCCGCCGCACCTACCCGAGCCACCGCTCGGAAGTGCTGCTGCGCCTGCACTGGCTCGCCGTGCTCTCGGCCCAGCGCAAGCTGAGTCTGGCCGCCACCGGCGGCGTGCACAGCGAGGTCGAGGCGGTGAAGGCGATCATGTGCGGCGCCCACGCCGTGCAGGTGGTCTCGCGCATCATCAAGAGCGGCCCTGGCGCCATCCGCGAGCTGCGCCTGCGCCTGGCCGACTGGCTGGCGGCCCACGAGTACGAGAGCGTGTCGCAGATGCGCGGCAGCCTCAATCTCGCCCGCTGCCCGGATCCCAAGCTGTACGAGCGTGGCAACTACATCCAGATCCTGCAGTCGTGGGATCTGGCGGCCAAGGAGACGTTCTAGTCGAGCGTCCGTAGCGCCGGCTTCAGCCGGCCAGGTCGGCGGACTCCAGTCCGCCGTGACGACGGCCCTGGCATCCGCCAGGGCCGTCGGTGTTGGTGGCGATTGTACCGGTAGGCCCCTGGCGATAGCGTCCCGCTCGATGGCCAGCGAACGGATCGGCAAGTACCAGGTGCGCAGGCTGCTCGGCCAGGGCGGCATGGGCGCGGTCATGCTCGCCTACGACCCGGATCTCGATCGCGAGGTCGCGATCAAGCTGATCATGCCGCATCGCCTGGATGCGCCGCGGATTCGCGAGCGATTCCTGCGCGAAGCCCGGGCCCTGGCCCGGTTGTCGGATCCGCATGTCGTGCAGGTCCATGCCTTCGAACCCGATGCCGAGCCGCCATACCTGGTGATGGAGCGCCTGGTGGGCGAGGACCTCAAGACCCTGGTGCGGCGCACCGGGTCCCTGCCGCCGGCGATGCTGCGCGACTGCGCCTGGCAGTGCGTGCGCGGCCTGGCCGCCGCCCATGCCGTCGGCATCGTCCACCGGGACATCAAGCCGTCCAACATCATGCTCTGCCGTGGCGGCGTCTACAAGCTGCTGGATTTCGGCCTGGCCGCCTCGCATGACGGCGACCTCACCGCCTTGGGTGAGGTGGTCGGCACGCGCCGCTATATCGCCCCGGAGCGTCTGGCTGGCGATCTGTCCACGCCTGCATCCGACCTGTGGGCCCTCGGCGTCCTGATCTGCGAGATCGGCACCGGTCGTCATCCCTTCCCCCAGGGGCATGGCGCTGTCGATCCGCTGGCCCTGCCCAGCGAGCCGCCTGAACTGCGCGCCTGGGTCGAGCGCCTCATCGGCGTCGAACCGCAGCAGCGTCCCCAGGACGCCGGTGAGGCCTTGCGGCTGCTCGGCGGCGCGCCAGCCGCGGCGGCTGTCGAGCCGCCCGATACGACCGACAGGCTCTCCGCCGTCGCAGCCGTGGCCGGCAGCACGACGAATGCCACGCGGGCCGTGGTCACCTCGACGCATCGCCCCGCACCGACGGTGCCGCCGGCCGCCCAACCGCTGCTTCGCCCCCGTCTGCCGTTCTGGCTGAAGCTGACCGCCGCCATCTGGCTGGTCTCCAGCGTCGGAGCGGTGGCGGCCGGCTACGCCATCGCGGAGCGGGCCGTCGCTACCCAGCTGGCCGGCCTGCGTCGCACCCTGCAGGGCATCGCGGTGGGCGGTTCGCAACTGGTCGATCCCGAACTGCATCGGCGCATGGCTGCCGATCCAGCCGGCACGGCGGCCGAGATCGTCGCGCTGAGCGCGCGTCTCGCCCGTTTCGCCTCCTCCTTCCCCGAAGTGCGTTTCATCTACACCATGGCGGAGCTGCCGGAGACCCCGAGCACCGGCGTGGTGCAGTTCGTCTGCGACGCATCGCCGGAACTCGACCTTGATGGCGATGGCGTCATCGGCGCCACGGAGGCGCAGGCCAAGCCTGGCCAGCGCTACGCCGCCAAGGAATCGCCAGAACTGATCCTCGGCTTCACCGCCCCTGCCGTGGATGGCGAACTGACCACCGATGACTGGGGGGTGTGGACCAGCGGTTACGCACCGCTGCTGCTGCCGGACGGCACCTCCGCCGGACTGCTCGGCGTGGACATTCCGGCGAATCACATCGCCGGGCTGCGTCAGGACTTCCTCTGGCACAGCGCCATCCTGCTCGGCTCCACCCTGGTCGCGTTCCTGGCGGCCGGCCTGATCATCGCCTGGCGCATGCGGCGGCCGGTGGCGGAGCTGTCGCGCGGCATGCTGGCGGTCGCGGGTGGCGACCTGACCGTCGAGATCTCGGTGCGCAGCAATGATGAGTTCGGCGTGCTGGCCCAGGCGTTCCAGCGCATGCGTGACGAGCTGCGGCGGGCCGCCCAGCTGCGCGCCGCCTTCGACGGCTTCGTCACCCGCGCCCTGGCCGAGCGCGAAGGCCGCTCCGGCCGTGGCGCCAGCGAGGGAGCCCGCCTGGCGGTGGCCGTGCAAGGGGGGCAGGAGGCGGCGGTGGCCGCATTGCTCGAGGCCGCCCGCTGCCACGGCGGCGAGCCTGAGCGGGTCGAGGCCGGCGGCATCTGCCTGCTCTTCCCCAACAGCCATGCCGGCGACCTGCCGCAGGAGCGGGCCGTGCGTTGCGCCCTGGCGGCGCTGGCGGCCGCACCCGGTCCAGGCTGGGCCTGCGGCATCGCCATGGGCGGGCTGCAGTCGCCGGCCCGGGCCTTGGCGTTGGCGCGCTCTGGCCTGCGCATCGGCACCGACCTGCTGGTCGATCCGCCGGTCTATGCCGCCATCGCCGCCGGCTTCTTCGCCGACCAGGTGCACGAGCGCGACAGTCTCAGTGGACGCACACTCGAGCAGGCCTGGGCGGTGAAGGGTGCGGTCAGCTCGGTGGTCACGCCATCGTCGCCAGCATCGCCTCGCTGACCGGGAAGCGCGGCGGCTCGCCGCGGATCACCCGCTGGCACTCCTCGATCGCCAGCTGTCCCATGCGGCGTACCTCGCCGCTGCTGCTGCCGGCGAGATGGGGGGTGAGATAGACGTTTGGCAGGGTCCAGAATGGGCTCCCGGCGACGGGCGGCTCGGGGTCGGTCACATCGAGGTGGGCGGTGATGCGCCCCGTCTGCAGTTCAGCGATGAGCGCCGTCTCATCGACGAGGGCGCCGCGCGCGGTGTTGATGAAGGTGGCCCCATCGCGCATCGCGCGGAAGAACGGCGCGGCCAGCATATGGCGGGTGGCCGGGATGTTCGGGGCGTGCAGGCTGATGACCTGGCAGTCGCGGGCGAGCTGGGTCAGGTCGGTCTGCCGGCGGCAGCCGAAGGAGGCGAGGTCGGCGTCCTTGGCGTAGGGGTCGTAGACGTCGACCTGCAGATCCATCCGCTGCAACTTCTCGGCGACCAGCCGGCAGATGGCGCCGAAGCCGATCAGGCCGACGCGCGTGCGGTAGTTGCCGGGATGGGCCGGAGCGCCGACATGCTTCCGCTGCGCCTTGATCGCATCGATGGCCTGGAACCAGCACTTGTTGGCCAGGGTGATCAGCGCCACCGTCACCTCGGCCACCGGCACCGCGTTGGCGTGCATGGCCGTGGTGATCAGCACGCCGCGGGCGTAGCTCTCCGGGGTGACGAAGCTCTTCACCGAGCCGGCGGCATAGCAGACGGCGCGCAGGCGCGGGGCCCTGGCGAGGAAGGCCGCGTCGAGCTTCGGCATGCCCCAGGAACCGAGCAGGATGTCGGTGCTGGCGAGCGCCGACTCGGCGTCGGGCATGGTCAGATCGCCCAGCACCCGGACGTCGGCGGCTGCGCGCAGGCGGGCGAGCTCCTCCTCGGGGAAGTAGCGGGGATGGTCCTTGGTGGCGTGGGTGATGGAGACGACGTTCATGGTGGGCGACAGCATGGGATGCGGAACGCAGGTTCCAGGCGCGCCGCGATCAGCCCAGCAGCCACCACATCAGTCCTCCGAGGCTGATCACCCCGGCAGCGATGACCGTGGCGACGATCCAGAAGCCCTCGCGTCCGCGGCGCAGGCGGCGGATGGCGCTGACGTCGTCAGGCGCCTGCGCCGCGCGACGCAGGAGGGCGGTGAATTGGCCGGCGTCCTTCGGTCGATGGCCGGGATCCTTGGCCATCGACCACAGGATCAGTTCCGCCACCGCCGGCGCGAGGTCCGGAGCCAGGCTGCGCGGATCGGGCGGTTCCTGCTGGACCACCTTGCGCATCATCTCGGCAACCGTCTTCCCCGAGAAGGGGGTGTGGCCGGTGACGGTGTGGAAGAGGGTGGCGCCGAGTCCGTAGACGTCGGCGGCGTGGCTGACTGCGCTGGCGTCGCGCACCTGCTCCGGCGGCATGTAGGCAGGCGAGCCCATCGCCGTTCCGGCCATGGTCAGGCCCTCGTCGGGCACTCCTTCGCCCGGCTTGGCGAAGCCGAGATCGACCACCTTGGCCACCCCGCCTGCGGTCAGCAGGATGTTGCCCGGCTTGAGATCGCGGTGGATGATGCCGAGCGATCCGAGATGGGCGAGGGCATCGCCGACCTGGCCGAGGAGGTGGACGGCTTCGCGCCAGGGCAGGCGGCCGCGGCTGTCGATGACGCTCTCCAGGCTGGCGCCGGCGACCAGTTCCATGATCAGGCCGTGCACCCCGCCCTGATGGATGTCGCCATGGATGGCGGCGATGTTGCCGTGGCTGATGCGCTGGCCGAGGTCGGCTTCGCGCTGCAGGCGCTTGATGTTCTCGGCGTCCTCCGCCGCCACCGTGGTCAGCAGCTTGATCGCCACCGGGGCGTTGTCGGACAACCGCGTGCCGCGGTAGACCACCGCCAGGGCCCCAGCGCCGAGCCGCTGGTCGAGCCGGCAGCCGCCGAACACCCGGCCGGCCAGTGGGTCGGAGGTCGCGGCCACGGCTATTCCCAGACCACCTTGCCATCGCGCAGCCGGAACACGGTCTTGCCCAGGGCCTTGGTGATGGTCAGCTTGGCGTCGGCGCCGATGTGGATCTCGACCCCGGGATAGACCGCGTTGTTGACCGTCACGGTGGCGTCGGGGTTGTTGCCGGCGCGCAGCACGGCGTTGTTGAGGACGTTCTCGCATTCGCCGAGCCGTTTGGTCCGGTGCTCGTAGTCGGCCAGGGCCTGCTGCAGCTTGAGGGCGAGATCCTGGCGCTTGGCCGGGTCGGTCTCCTGCTTGAGCCACAGGGCGATGCGCTTGGTCTTGGTCTTGGCCAGCCCCACCTCGGTGGCGATCGTCTCGTGCTCGCGGGCGGCGAGGCGCCACAGCGCCACGGCCAGCGGGTTCATGCCGACCTGGACGATGCCGCCGAGTTCGTCGGGGTGGCCGAGGTCGTCGATCACCGCCGAACCGCCGCAATGGACCGTGCTGGAGACCAGCAGCTTGGCCTTGACGTCCCCGGTGGCGTAGATGGTGGCTCCACGCACATCGCTGGAGACGGTGAGGTTGCGACACTTCACCTCGCGGCCGGTGATGTGCTTGGTGACCAGGTCTCCATGCGTCTTGACCCGGTGCTTGCCGGGCAGGACGCCGCCGCAGACGAGGTTCCCGCGCACCGAGATGCGCGCATCCTCGATCACCCCCTTCACCAGCACATCGGCGGCGCTCTTGAGGCTGAAGCCGGCGATGATGTCGCCCTTGATCGCCACCGGCAGCTTGGTGACCAGGTTGCCCCAGTGCATGTCGAGGTCGCCGGGGATGTCGACCGCCGGCAGGATGTCGAGATGACCGTCGCGGCGGCGCACCACCATGCCGGCCCGCTCGGAGACGACCTCGCTGTCGCCACGCAGGACCGTGCCTTCGCCGGCGACCGAGGAGAGGTCGGCGTCCTTGGCCTCGGCTACCGGCAGATCCTTGCCAAGGACGGTCCTGCCGGGCGTTCCGGCCTTCTTCGGCACCAGGCGGGCGAGAATGTCACCGGCCGCCACCTCATGGAAGCGGCCCTGCTCATGGAAGTCGATCTTGTGCTCGGCGTCCTCCTCCAGGCGCAGGGCGAAGTTGACCAGCACCTTGACGTAGGCGTGCTCTGGCTGCACCGCGGTCGTGCCCTGGGCCACCACCAGGTTCCGGTCGTGATCGGCCGGGACCTCCACCTCGCGCAGCGCGGCCTCGATCACCCCGGCGATGACTCCGGCCTTCATCATGCGATCGATCGCCGCGCTGGCCGGCATGGTGGCGCGTGCCGGCAGGTGCAGGACAGCCTGCATGCCGGCCGGATCGACGTCGAGACCGATGGCGTCGTCGGGCATCTGCCCAGGGTATAGCATGGGGCGGCCGGTCCCGCCAGCGGCGCGTGTGGACTGCTCCGCACGGCCGGGTAGCGTGCGCCGACCCCGGGGGACCCCACGTGCGACTCTTCGCCATCTACGCCACCTCGATCGCCTGCGGCTTCTGCCTGATGGCGCTGGAGATCCTCGGTGCGCGCTTCCTCTACCCGTCGTTCGGCTCGTCGATCGACGTGTGGGCTGCGATCATCACGGTGTTCATCCTCTCCCTCTCGATCGGCTACGTCATCGGCGGGCGCATCGCCGACCGGAGTTCGGACAACCGCGCGCTGGCGTGGATCGCCCTCGGCGCCGGCGTCCTCTACCTGACCCTGCCGACCTACGCCCTTTCGGCCTCCGAGGCGCTGGGCGAGGGCATGGGCCAGCTGCGCTTTGGCGTGCTGGTCGCCGGTCTCGTGCTCTTCCTGCTGCCCTCCCTGCTGCTGGGCATGGTCTCGCCGATCCTGGTCAAGCTCGCCTTCATCAGCGCCGAGCGCGTCGGCACCACCACCGGCACGCTGTACGCCGTCGGTTCGATCGGCAACGTCCTCGGCATCCTGGTCACCGACTACGTCCTGCTCGAGCACGTCCCGCTCAATACCAACCTGCTGTGGATGGGCTGCGTGCTCGCCGTCACCGGTCTGCTCCACCTCGCCCTGCGCCTGCAGGCCAGCGGCCAGCCGGCCGCCGCCCAGGGGGCGTGATGGACCGCCAGTTCCTCCTCGGCCTGGCCGTAGTGGCCGCCGCTGCGGCGGTCGGCTTCACCTTCCAGGACCAGCACTACCGCCTGGATCTCGGCGGCCTGCCCGCCGACCAGCGCGTGCTCGACCACCGCGACAGCCCCTACACCGGCATGACCTGGGTCTCCAGCCCATCCAACAACTACCTGCAGCTGCGCTTCTTCGAAATGGTCGAGGGCGGCGTGTGCCTGGAGCCGAGCTGGGCCACGCTCGCTGCGGATCCGGCCCTGCCGCATCTCAGGCCCGCTGCCGCGCCGGCGCTCGCGGCCGGCCAGCCCGACCCGGGGACGCTGAACAACAGCGCCTACATCAGCATGTTCTCCGCCGGGCTGCTGCTCAACAAGGTCGTGCCGGAGCAGCCGCAGGTCCTGGTCGTGGGCCTGGGCAGCGGCGTCGGCATCGCCCAGATCCTGCATCATTTCCCCAAGGCCACGGTCGAGGTCGTCGATATCGACCCGGCGGTGATCCAGATGGTACGGGATCATTACCCCCTCATGGCCTGGTTCGAGGCCGAGAAGCGGGTCCGCTTCGTCGCCCGCGACGCCCGCGCCCACATCCGCGCCCGCGCCGGCCATGGCTTCCACCTCATCGTCCTCGACGCCTACACCGCCGGCTCGACCATCCCGCCGCACCTGATGACGCGGGAATTCTTCGCCGAGTGCGCCGCGACCCTGGCCGACGGAGGCACGGTCTTCGCCAACGTCATCGGCTGCTACGGCGAGCAGAGCGGTGGCGTCTGGCGCGGGGCCAAGCGCCGGGTGGTGGGCGGGGCGCTGCGCTCGTTCCGCGCCGCCGGCCTTGAGCACGCCTGGGTCTTTCCGGTGCTCGGCGCCTTCGACAGCCCCGCCGCCTTCGACCGTTCGCAGTCGCGCAACAACATCATCATCTGCGGCAAGCACCCGCTCTCGCCGAAGCGCTTCGCCGATGGCTGGAAGCGCCTGCACGAGTGGAAGCCATTCCCCGAACTGGCCTCCGACCGCTTCGTATCACGCCAGTACCAGGTGATCGACGCCCAGGCCGGCACCGGCAGCACCTTCGTTCCGGCCGAGTGGATCGACAGCGCAGTGCCGGACCTGCAGGGCGCCCTGCAGGTCCGCGCCCTCCTGGAGGGCGCTCCGACCCACACCACCGGAGCCTTCACCGAGGACCGTTCGCGCATCGAGGCGGCGGTGGCCGCGGTCCGCGCCAAGGCGCCCCCCGGCAGCCTGCTCCGCGGCTGGGTCACGCCGTCGCGCGGCCAGCTCTACCGTCGCACCACCGACTGGGTGCAGTTCCCGCGCGAGACCTGGCGCACCGCGGTCGCCTTCGCCCGCGAGGCGGACAAGCACGACCCCGAGCTGCTGGTCGGGCCGGTCGATGGCCCCGAGCGCGAGAGCGCGCCGAAGACCTGGCACATCACCGACGCCCCGCTGTTCACCGACCAGACGCCGAACGCCGATATCGTCAACCGCTAGCCCACGCCCATGCCCGGCTTCCTCGGTGACGATCAGGTGCGCCGCGTGCGCGAGGCCATCGACCTGGTCCAGCTGATGAGCGAATACGCGCCGGTGCGGAAATCCGGCGCGAATTTCACCTGCTGCTGCCCGTTCCACCAGGAACGCTCGCCCAGCATGTACATCTATACCGCCGACCAGCACTACTACTGCTTCGGTTGCAAGGCGCACGGCGATGCCATCACCCTGATCCGCGAAAAGGAGAACGTCTCCTTCGCCGATGCCGTCGAGATGCTGGCCAAGCGCGCGGGCATCGAGCTGGTGTGGCAGCAGGGTTCGGGACACCGGCAGGACGAGCGCGGTGAGCGCGACCGCCAGCTCGCCGCCTGCGAGGCCGCCTGCGCCTACTACGAGCGCTGCCTGTGGGACTCGGTCGAGGCCCAGCCGGCCCGCGACTATCTGCTGGTGCGGCGCAAGCTGACCGAAGCGACCTGCCGGCGCTTCCGCGTCGGCTGGGCGCCGGGACGCGGGCAATTGATGGACGCGGCGCGCGGCCAGGGCATCGACGCGCACCTCCTGGCCGCGCTCGACCTCGCAGTGGAGCGTGGCGGTCGGCTCACCGACCGCTTTTTCGAGCGCATCACCTTCCCCATCTGCGACCGCTTCGGACATCCGCTGGCGTTCAGCGCCCGCCTGCTGCCCGAGGCCGAGGCGGCGGCCAAGGCCGAGGGCCGCGGGGTCGGCAAATACGTCAACAACACCGACACGCCGCTCTACCACAAGTCGAGCAACGTCTTCAATCTGCACCATGCCCGCACAGCCTGCCGTGACGAGGGCCGGGTGGTGGTGATGGAGGGGCCGACTGACGTCATGGCTGCCGATCAGGCGGGCTTCAAGGCCTGCGTCGCGGTGCTGGGGACCGCGCTGACGCCCGAGCACGCCAAGCAGCTCGGCACGCTGATCGGCCGCGAGGGCAGCCTGATCATGCTGCTCGACGGCGACCGCGCCGGCCAGGAGAATGCGCTCAAGGCGGCCCGCACCTGCCTGGCGGCGGGTGTGCCAGCCAAGGTGGCGATCCTGCCCGACGAGCTCGATCCGGCAGAACTGCTCGCCGAGAGCAGCGCCGGCGATGCCAGCCGGGGGGTGTTCGAGCAGGTGCTGGCCGCCGCCCGCAGCGAGTTCGACCATCTGCTGCGCGCCCTGGCGCCGCGGCCGATGGATCTCGACCGTCGCGCCCAGCTGGCCATCGCCGACCAGGTCATCGCCGCGGTGCGCGCCGAACCGGATCGGGAACTGCGCGAACTGCACCTGCGCGATGCCGCCGGCTGGCTCGGCCTGCCCGAGGACGCGCTCGCCCGCCGCCTGGCTGGCGAAGGCGCGGCCCCGACCGGCGAACCGGCGGTCGATGGCCAGGAGCCCGTCGAACCGCTGCCGGTGCATCTCGAGCAGGCCCTGCACATCCTGCTGGCCGTGCGCGGGCTGCGCGCCACCGCCGCCGACGAGCTCAAGCTCGAACCGCGGCACTGGCCGAAGCCATGGAACGCCCTCGCCGCCGCCCTGCTGCTGGCCGACCATCCCGATGTGCACGCGGTCGCGGCCGATGAGGGTGTGGCGGCGGTACCGGTCCTGGTCGAGGCGGTGCACCGCCTGGCGGCCAAGGACCTCGCCGGCTGGGTGCCGGCCATCGTCGATCCGGCCTCGCACCTCGCCGAGATCGCGCGCACCGTCCAGCGCGTCGACCACGACGCCGCCCTCCGCCGCCTCGACCACGAGTTGGCCGAAGCCCGCCGATCCGGCGACCAGGCCCGCGTACGCATCCTCCTGGGCGAGCGTTTCGCGTTGTCGAGCAGCCGTAAACCGCGATAGTATCCGCGTATGGACCTGACCACCGCCGCTGCCCGCCTGGGCATCGCCCTGTGCCTCGGCCTGCTCGTCGGTCTGCAGCGCCAGCGCGTCAACCATCCGCTCGCCGGGCTGCGCACCTTCGGCATGATCGCGGTGTTCGGCGGGGTCTGCGCCCTGCTCGGACAGTCGCTCGGACCCTGGCTGGTGCCGGCCGGGCTGCTCGCGGCCGTCGCGGCCATGCTGGTCGGGGTGTGGCGCATCGGTGCGCAGGCCGATGGGCCGCAGCTGACCACGGTGTTCGCCGCCCTGATCATGTACGGAGTCGGGGCGATGTCGGTGCTGGGCGATCCGATCCTGTGCGCGGTGGTGACCGGGGCGCTGACCGTGCTGCTGCACGCCAAGGACCGTCTGCACCACCTCGTCGCGGGTCTGGGCACCGCCGACGTCACCGCGGTGATGCAGTTCATCCTGATCACCCTGGTGATCCTGCCGATCCTGCCTGACCGCACCTTCGGTCCGTACCAGGTGTTCAACCCGCGGGAGGCCTGGCTGCTGGTCGTCCTCATCGTGACCATCGGTCTTGGTGGCTACGTCGCCTACAAGCTGCTCGGCAGCCGAGCAGGCAGCCTGCTCGGTGCGATCCTCGGCGGACTCATCTCCTCGACCGCGACCACGGTCAGCTACGCCCGGCGCACCGCGGCCGGGCAGGGAGTCGGGCTGGCGGCGATGGCGATCATGCTCGCCTCGGCGATCTCGGCGATCCGGGTCATCGGCATCATCGTCGTGGTCGCCCCGTCGCAGGCGGCGGTGTTCTGGCCGCCGCTCGCCATCCTCGCCGGCCTGATGCTGGTCCAGGCGGCCGGACTGTGGTTCACCGCCCGCGATGAGCATGAGGGCGCCACCGAACACAAGAACCCCGCCCAGCTCGGCACCGCCCTGGTCTTCGCCGGCCTCTACGGCGTGGTCCTGATCGGCGTCGCCTGGGCCCGCGACACCCTGGGCCCGAACGCCATCTACGGCGTCGCCGCCGCCAGCGGTGCCACCGACATGGACGCCATCGCCCTGTCGACTGCGCGCCTGGTCGACAAGGGGCAGCTCGATCCGCAGGTGGCCTGGCGCGCGGTGGTCATCGGTCTGCTCGCCAATGCGGTGTTCAAGGCCGGCGCTGCCGCGACGCTGGGCAGCCGTCGCCTGGCCGTCCTGGTCGGGCTGATGTTCGGTGCGGTGGTGGCTGCCGGCGTACTCGCCATCTGGTTGCTCTGACCTCGGCCCTCGACGGGAAACTGGCCCGAGGCTGAGCGTTACACCGCTCCGGCGGCTCCCGGGGACGGGTTGAGCCTCCTCACTCGACCGCACCATGGCGCCATGCCTCCACGCCCAGCCCGTCCTGCCGGCACCAAGAAGAAGGAACCGTCCTACCAGATCGGCGTCCCGCTGGATGGCAGCGACGGTTCCGCACTCCAGCCTGGTGCGGACCGCTACGACCAGGACGACACCGCCAATGACCATGCCCCGCCGGCTCAGGTCGAGCCCGAGGTGTCCCTGCCCGAGGATCTCGCCCCGGCCGAAGTGGCTTCGCCGGAACCTGCTCCAGCCGTCCCTTCCCCGCCTGCGTCCGCCTCCGGCAGGGCGGCATCGCGCAGCGCACGCAGCTCCTCGCGCAGTTCGACTCGCACGTCTGCGACATCGACAGCCGCTCCCAAGGTTTCTTCGCGTCGCGCCCCGGTCAGCGCCGCTGAGCGCAGCGCGTTGCAGAAGACCCTGCTGCGGATCGGCCTGGGTGTGCTTGCCGCGGCCGTCATCGTCACCGGCGCCATCCTGCTGGCGACGCATGGGTCGCAGGGCCGCCGCGTCGGCGGCGAGGCCCTGGCCGAGGCCGGTCGGCAGCTGGAGCTGGTCAAGACCGCCCTGTCCAACCGCCGTGGGGCCGACGCGCGCAAAGCCTACGAAGCGGCGTTGCAGGCGCTGACGACCACGCCCGAGCTCGGTGGCGCCGTCGCCATGCCCTCGCAGGAGAAGCCGGTGGTGCGGGAACTGGCCGTGCGCGCCTTCGAACTCCGCAGCGAGATCGAGAAGATCAATGATCGCATCACCGAAGTGCAGGATGAGAATGCTGCTGACCTGCATCTCTCGGCGCTGAAAGGCCGCTTCGCCGCCCTCAGCGACCCGTCGACCGATCTGGATGCCCTGGAGAAGGACATCCTGGCCTATATGGAGAATCCGGTCGATCCCAAGGCCGGCCCCTCGCTGGTGAACGCGCAGACCTTCAGCCGTCTGGCTGGCGAGGCGAAGCTGCGCCTGGCCTCGATCGCCACCGAGCGCGACCGCCGCAAGGCCGAAAGCACCTCCACGCCGCTGCGCATCGCCTCGGTCGAGTGCGACGGCCTGTCCCAGCAGGAGCGTTTCGGCGACGCCCTGGCCAAGCTGGAGGAGATGGCTGGCAAGCACGCCGGAGCCGACTTCAGTCCACTGAAGGCCCAGGTCGAGGATGCGGCCGAGAAGGCCTGGCGCAGCGCCAAGGCCAAGGTCGAGAACCACCTGGCCGACTGGCGCAGCCCCGGAGCCACCGAGGGTCAGCGCAAGGCCGGGCTGGCCGCAGCCAAGGAGCGGCTGAACCAGGTGATCGAGCGCTTCGGCATGCCTACCTATGTCGACCAGGCGCGGGATCTGCTGACGCCGTTGCCGTGAAGTCGGCACAGCTCATTGCCCCTGGGGGTCGGGGGTCGGGGTGGACGTGCGGGCAGGTGCGCCATAACGGCGGCACCGCACCGTCACGCCACCAGACTCTCCACTCATGACGCATGTCCATGGCCCCGATCCCCGCCCCCCGACCTGCGGGGGCAATGCTGCGGCAATGACGCTCATGCATTTCTCCGGCATCGCCGGGCAGGGCATGAATCCCCTGGCCCAGCTGATGCTCGCCTGGGGCCATGAGGTCCAGGGTTCCGACCGCAGCTTCGACCAGGGGCAGAATCCGGACATCCGCCGTCGGCTCGAGGCGGCTGGCATCCGCATCCTGCCGCAGGACGGCCAAGCGCTTGGTGCCGGGGTCGGACGCTTCATCTACTCCGCCGCCGTCGAGCCGGACACGCCCGAGGCCCGCGCTGCCCGCGCCCTCGGCATCGCCTGCACCGCGCGGCCGGGCCTGCTTGCCGAGGTGGTCGACGCGGGGGGGCCTGGGGTCGCGATCAGCGGGACCTCGGGCAAGAGCACGGTGGTTGGCATGCTGGCGTGGATCCTGCGCCGGCTCGACGTCCCGGCGACGGTGCTGGGCGGCGCGGCGCTGGCCGGTGAGGGCACCGCCGGCTGTTTCGCCGCCGGCCCGCAGGGCGGCGCGGTGGTGGCCGAGGCCTGCGAGAGCGACGGCACCCTGGTCGGCTACCACCCTGGTGTGGGCGTGGTGCACAACATCAGCCGCGACCACGGCGAGATCCACGAGGTGCGCGGCCAGTTCACCACCTTCGCCCGGCAGAGCCGCATCCTGCTGGTCAACGCCGGCTGCGCCGAGGCTCTGGCCGCCACCGCTGGCCTGCCGCGCATCCTGTACGGATGCGGCAGTTCCGCCGACCTGCCGCTCGAGGTGATCGCCGCCGGCCCGCACCGCGCGCGGGGCGTCCTGGTGGCCGACGGCCGCGAGATCGATCTCGACCTGCCGCAGCCCGGGACCCACACCCTGGAGAACGCCTGCGCCGCGGTCGCCGCGGCCCGCGCCTGCGGTCTGGATGCCGCGGCGGCAGCGGCCGTGCTGGCCGACTTCCCCGGGGTGTCGCGGCGTTTCGAGGTCGTCGCGCGCACCGACGAGGGCCTGCGCGTGGTCGACGACTACGCCCACAACGGGGCCAAGATCGCCGCCGCGGTGGCCGCCGCCCAGGCCGGCGCCGAGCGCGTGCTGTGCCTGTTCCAGCCGCATGGCTTCGGTCCGGCCCGCCAGTTGCGCCCGGAGTTGCGCGAACTGCTGCCGAACCTGCTGCGCCGCCAGGACCGCTGGCTCTACCTGCCGATCTACTACGCCGGCGGCAGCGTGACCAAGGACATCAGCTCCGGCGACCTGGCTCGCGACGCCGGCGTCGACGCGGTCGAGGAGCGCACCCAGGCCCTGGCCTGGGTCGCCGAACGCGCCGTGCCGGGCGACACGGTGCTCGTGATGGGGGCTCGGGATCCGGGACTGGGCGGCTTCGCCCGGGCCCTGGCCGAGGCGTTGTAGACCGCCGGCCCATTGCCCGCGCCGGCCAGGGCGTATCCCTCCGCGCCATGCCCCGCATCCCCGTCGCCGTCCTCGGTGCCACCGGCTATGCCGGCGAAGGCGCCGTCCGCATCCTCCTCGGCCATCCTGGCTTCCAGTTGGTCCATGCCGGCAGCGACCGCCTGGCCGGCACCCCGCTTGGCGAGGCCGTTCCGGCCCTGGCTGGCGAGACCGACCTGGTCCTGGGCGAAGACACGCCTGAGGCGATCGTGAAGAGCGGCGCCAAGGCCGTGGTCCTGGCCAAGAAGAGCCCCGAGGTCACCAAGGTGGTGCCGGAACTGCTGAAGAAGGGCATGCGCCTGGTCGACATCGGCGCCGAGTTCCGCCTACGCACCCCCGAAGGCTACACCAAATGGTACAAGGAGGAGCACGCCTGCCCCGACCTGCTGGCCAAGGCGGTCTATGGCCTGAGCGAGTGGCGTCCGGTCGATATCGCCGCGGCCAAGGTGGTCGGCAATCCCGGCTGCTACGCCACCTCGATGCTGCTGCCGCTGCTGCCGCTGGCCAAGGCCGGGCTGGTCTACCGCACGGCGGCGATCGTCGCGATCGGCTACAGCGGCCTGTCCGGCGCCGGCAAGAAATTCGTCGAGTCGAACAACAACCTGTTCTATGCCGTGAACGAGAACCTGCACAGCTACAAGGCTGGCAGCCATCAGCACACCGGCGAGGTCGACCAGGAACTGAGCCTGGCTGCCGGCAACCCGCTGCACTGCACCTTCGTCCCGCACCTGGCGCCGATCACCCGTGGCATCCACACCACCATCACCCTGACCCTGGGCGCCGGCATCAGCCTCGAACAGGTGCTCGACGCCTGGCGCTCGGCCTACGCTGGCAAGCGCTTCGTGCGCGTGCGCGCCACGCCCAAGGAGGTCGAGGTGGCCAACGTCGTTGGCACCAACTGCATCGACTTCTCGGCTGCGGTCGATGGCCGCACCCTGATCATCGCCAGCGCGCTCGACAACCTGGTCAAGGGAGCCAGCGGCCAGGCGATCCAGAACCTCAACCTGATGTTCGGGCTGCCGGAGGAGCAGGGTCTGCTGGCCCGCGCTATCTGAACCTGGACCCGCATGCGAAATCACAAGAGGCACAGAGACACAGAGGCTCGAGGAGGTCGGGCAGGTCTCTTCATCACCTCATGGCTGAATGGCTTGGCGCTCCATCTCCTTCGAGCCTCCGTGCCTCTGTGTCTCCTGTGAATCGTGCGAACCAGCCGGTGATCGCCGGCGCCGGCCCGCGCAGCAGCGCTTGGCGTTCCGCCGGATCGGCGAGCATCCCGGCGCAGCGCCAGTAGCGCACCATTTGCTTGGCCTTCGGGCTGCCGCTGCCGATCGCGTTGAGATAGCGCAGCGCCCAAGCTGAAGCCTCGGCCACGGTCGGGGCCGGACCGCCGGCGGCGGTGCGGAAGATGAACGGATCGGAGAGCGCCGCGCGCCCCACCATCACCGCATCGACGCCGGTCTCGCGGCGCATGCGGGCGAGGTCGTCCGCAGTCTCGACGCCGCCGTTGCCGATCAGCGGCACCGGCCGGGCGCAGCGCGCCAGGGCGTCGCGTGCCTCGGCCAGCCAGGCCCAGGTCGCCGGTTCGTCGTAGCCGGTGATGCGCAGGCGTGCGTGCAGGGTGATGGCGGCGGCCCCAGCCTCGGCGGCGGCCGACACCAGTTCGCGCAGGTGGGCGGGCGACGAGATCCCGGCACGCATCTTCGCCGTCACCGGCAGGCCGGTGGCTGCTGAGGCTGTGGCGACGATGCGGGCTATGCGTTCGGGGTGGGCGAGCAGGGCTGAACCGGCGCATTTGCTGAATACCACGGGTGCAGGGCAGCCGAAATTGAGGTCGATCCAGGCGGCGCCGGCGCGGTCGGCGTTGGCCACGCTGGCGGCGAGATGCGACTCGTCCGGAGTCATCAACTGCAGCGCCACCGGCACGCCGATCGGCGGGCCGAGGTCGCGCCGGCACACCCGCAGCGGGGTGGGGGCGACGGTGATGCGGATGAACTCGGATACCGCGGCACCCAGCCCGCCATGCGGGGCGATGAGGCCACGGAAGGTGCGGTCGGTGATGCCCTCCATCGGCGCCAGCAGCACTGGCGGATCGATGGTGACGGCCCGGCTGGGGCCGGCCAGACGCAGCATCAGCGGGCGATAATGTCGAAGAAGGTGTGCAGACGCAGGATCTGCAGGTTCTTGACGATGCGCGGGTCCGGCCGGTCGAGGACCAGCTTCGGGCAGCCTGCCTCAGCGTAGTACTGGTTCAGCTGCATGATGCCGGCGAAGAAGGTCGAGCTGAGCAGACCGCAGGCGGAGCAATCGACCATCACCTTGGCGAACGGCCCCGGATGCATCAGCTGGACCTGCTGGGCCCAGTCCTGGTGGACATTGCCGGAGTCGAACTCCTTGCGTACGATGACGGTCAGCACGTCGTCCTTCAGGACGGTATCGACGGCACGTAGGGGGTTGGAGCTGACGTCGGTCATCCCGTGCAGCCTAGCACCACGTCCATCAATGGGAATATGCTTCGGGCCTCCCCGCTTCAGAACATGCCCGAGGTGCGGAACTCTCCCGGGCTGACCCCGACGATGCGGCGGAAGGCGCGGCAGAAGTAGGCGGCGTCCTGGTAGCCGCAGCGGGCGCCGACCGCAGCCACCGTCAGGTCGG